>Ga0123330_1000743_pt1 | contig 35938 bp, 36 predicted proteins | sample BioC13SIPDNA_2_FD_89704 | JGI IMG/M metagenome (GOLD analysis project Ga0123330, IMG submission 89704) | Anaerobic biogas reactor microbial communites from Washington, USA - Biogas_R2_A C13 SIP DNA | ecosystem: Engineered > Bioreactor > Anaerobic > Unclassified | place: Washington, USA... | reverse complement strand
CAGACGCGGATCGCGTAGGCTCCCAAAGTGCTCCCTGATCGTTGCGCCCGGCTTGTCCACCTCGGCTACCCCCCTGTACAGGATAGCCGCTATTCTACCTCACTTTTAATGCAATCGCCCTGCCCGGCAAGCCGCGCTCCGGCGCGCGCTCTAGCGAGGCTTGGCCAGCACCTCGCGGATGCGCAACTGGTGAAAGGCGCGCGGACAGGCGGGACGGCAGACAATGGCCGTATCCGCGCCGCTATCGGTCCCCGCCACCGAGATGACCTCCGCGCCCATGTCCAACAGCCCCGCATCAGCGGCCATGAGCAGGCACTCGACCGCCACCTTCATCCCCTGGCAGAAACAATAGAGCGTGTCCCGCACGATCTCGTCCGGGGCGCGGCCGCCGTGCTTTTCGGAAAAGGCCGAGCTGACCCCATCCCCCAGCGCATGGATGCCCGTGAAGACGATCACCCCCAGCGCCTGCAACTCGGCCCGCTCCTCCGGCGACATGCACCAGCCCTTGCTCTCCCAGCCGTGGCTGATGCTCACGGCGATGACCTTGATCCCCAGCGGCGCCAGGAGCCGGTGCGCCTCGCGAGCTGTGTAGCCGTGCGAGGAAGCCACCACCACCTGCGTGATCCCCAGCGCCTGGGCCCGTTCCCGCGCGATGCCGAGGGTCGCCAGGGTGTTCTCCCGGCCCGGCTTGTCGAATAGCAGTGTCTTGGCTTCCATCCCTACCACCTTTCGTGCAAGTTCATCGTCGCCCTTGGCTGGGATGCTACACAGCGCCTTGGCGTTGTCAAATCCGGCGCCAGCGCCGTGATTGTCAGCAAATCGCAAGCGCCCGCTCTTGATTTCCCACCCTCGACCTGCTATGATAAGGTCCAGACAAGGATAGCTCCAGTCAGCACAGTGAGGCCGGGGCCATTGCCCCGCCTGCTCCTCGGAGGGTCACAGCATGAAAACCCTGTTTTGCCCCAACCTGCGGGCCGGCATGCGCTGGTTTCTGGCCATCGGCCTGCTCGCCAGCACGCTCTGGCTGGGCGCCGCCCCCGCCGCCGCCGAGACCGCGGCCGTGGTCAGTTGGTCGGTGGAGCCCGCGCAGAGCGGCATCTTGATCCGCTGGACAACGAACAGCGAGGTGGATTCGCTCGGCTTTAACCTCTACCGCGGCCTCACCCATGACCTCGCCCAGGCCGCCAAGCTGACCAGGCGGACGATCCCCAGCCAGGGTTCGGGCAGCGCAACGGGCGCCTCCTACAGCTATCTGGACCGCACCGCCCGGCCGGGCAAGACCTACTATTACTGGCTGGAGCACACCACCTCGGAGAACCCCGCGGGCGGCTCGTTCATGATGGCGGTCTACGACCTTGGCGCGGGGCGTTGGGCCAAGCCGCAAGCTCTGCGCGTCAGCCCTAACGCGGGGGGCAAGCGCCACAACCTGGCCCAGCGCTTCACCGCCACGTTCCAGGACCCGGACACGGACCTGGCCAGGGTCTATCTCCTGATCGGTGATGCCCCGGCGCTGACCGGCGGCATGGCCCTGCGCTACGAAGTCTCCTCGGGGCTTCTCTCCCTCTTTGACGCAAGCCAGGGCGGCTGGCAACCCGGAATCCCAGCCAAGGCCGCCGGCAGCCTCAACAGCTCATGGGGCACGCTATTCGCCCAGTCCAGCAACGTCCAGTGGGCCGCGCAAAGCAAGACCCTGCGGGTCGCCTGGTCCGTGAGCTTTGGCCCCCAGTTCGTCGGAACGCACCGGCTCTATATCATGGCCGAAGATGCCGCGGGCAACACCACCGGCTGGCAACTGGCGGGCTTCTGGCAAGTCCGCTAGCCCAAACGACGTCCAGTCATCACAGGCCCTCGAGCCACACGAGCTCGGGGGCTTTTTTTGTGGTCGGGGCCGTGGTCGTATAATAGGGTTGCCCCTGCGAGCACAAGCTGCCCGCATCGAGAACATGGAGGCAACCATGCCCATCAAGACGGCCTGGGCCAGGGCGCTCGTTGGCCTGGCCATCGTCTGGCTCGGGGGGCTCGCCCTGGTACACGCGACGGAGGCCGCGACGACGCGGACGATCTCCCTGCCCGCGATCCAACGGAACCATCGCCCCGCGGCAGCCACCCCCTCGCCCACCCCGACGCAAACGCCGGCGCCCACCGTGCTCATCTATGGCTGGGTCACGCTGGCCGGACAGCCGGCCGCCAATGTCAGCGTCACGCTGGGCCTGTACGAGATGGAGGAGTATGTCGGGGCGCTGGATCAAGCCCTGACCGATCAGGACGGGCTCTATTCCTTCACGGCGGAGGCTGGCCTGCTGGGCCCCGGCCAAAGCATGGGCGTGCGGTATGAGAACGAGGGCGGAGCGGAGGGCCGGCTGCTCTATTGGCGCGGCTATCCCTTCACGCCGGCCGCCGGCGCCACGACCCACCCCGGTGGCGATTTCGACATCGCCGATATCCCGCTGGTCACGCCCGACACCAGCGAGCCGCTCCCCCTGCCCATCACGTTTGCCTGGCTGCCCCGCGATCCCGCCTGGGCGCCGGATGACGTCTATCAACTGGCGCTCGCCTGGCGCGCGGGCGACGAGACCCTCGCCGCCTTTGTCAGCGAGGATCTGCTGGACGACCACTATGCCCTGGGGAGCCTGCCGGAAGGGTTCGCCTACGGGCAGCCCTTCGAGTGGTGGGTCGCGGTGTGGGGGGCGTACGGCCAGGGCCGCTCGCTGCGGACCAATTGGGCGGCCGTAGCCGCGCCATAGCGGCCAACAAACAAAAAGCGGGACGGGCTCCGCGGAGCCCGTCCCGCCACAGACGTCGTTAGCCTACTTGCGTAGCACCGCGATGATCGCGTCGGCCATCTGGCTGGTGCCCACCGCCGTGGGGTCGTCCGCCGCCGGCTTGAGGTCGTAGGTGACCTGGTCGCCCTCGGCGATCACCGCGCGCACGGCATCTTCCACGCGCTGCGCGGCCTGGGTCTCGCCCAGGTAGCGCAGCATCAGCGCGCCGCTGAGGATGGTGGCCGTGGGGTTGACCTTGTTCATCCCCGCGTACTTGGGCGCGGAGCCGTGCACCGGCTCAAAGACGGCCAATCCCTCGCCGATGTTGGCGCCGGGCGCGACGCCCAGGCCGCCCACCAACCCCGAGGCCAGGTCGCTGATGATGTCGCCATAGAGGTTGGGGCAGAGCAGCACGTCATAGATCTCGGGCTTTTGCACGAGCTGCATGCACATATTGTCCACGATGCGGTCCTCGAAGGCGATATCGGGGTAATCCTTCGCCACCTCGGACGCCACCTCCAGGAAGAGCCCGTCGGTGAACTTCATGATGTTGGCCTTGTGCACCGCCGTCACCTTGCGACGGCCGTTCTTGCGCGCATAGTCGAAGGCAAAGCGCGAGATGCGCTCCGTGGCCGGGCGGGTGATGATCTTGATGGACTCGGCTGCCACGCCAGGGATGACATAGTGCTCGATGCCCGCGTAGAGATCCTCGCTGTTTTCGCGCATGATCACCAAGTCGATATCCTCATAGCGCGTGCGCGCGCCGGGCAGGCTCCGCGCCGGGCGGACGTTGGCATAGAGGTCCAGCGCGTGGCGCAGCGCCACGTTCACGCTGCGAAAGCCGCTGCCGATGGGCGTGGTGATGGGGCCCTTGAGCGCCACGCCGTTGCGCTTGATCGAGTCCAGCACGCGATCCGGCAAGGGGGTGCCCTCTTTGGCCATCACCTCTTCGCCGGCCTCCTGAATCTCCCACTGGAACGAGATGCCCGTGGCCTCCAGCACGCGCCGGGTGGCCTCCACCAGCTCCGGCCCGGTGCCGTCGCCCGGGATGAGGGTCACGTGATAGGTCATGCGTTCTCCTTGGCGTGTAATTGACGAACATAGTTCAGCAGCCCGCCCATGCGGAGGATCGTGATCAGCCGCTCGGTCAGGGTGTGCTTGACCTGGAAGGCCGTCCCTTGGGTCAGGTTTTGGACCGTCAGGGTTGGGCCAGCGCTGACGCTAGCCAGCACATCGTCGATTCTCAGCATGTCGCCCTGGGCGATCCGGTCGTAATCGGCGGGATCGGCAAAGGTCAAGGGCACCAGGCCAAAGTTGACCAGGTTGGCGATGTGGATGCGGGCGAAGGACTTGGCGATCACCGCGCCGATGCCCAGATACAGCGGGCACAACGCGGCATGCTCCCGGCTCGAGCCCTGGCCATAGTTCTCGCCGCCCACGATAAAGCCCTTGTTGGCCGGGTCGGCGTCGCGCGCCGCCTGGGCCCGCCGGGCAAAGGTGGGATCGATCCCCTCGAAAACGTGCTGAGAGAGGGCCGGGATATTGGAGCGCAGCGGCAGGTACTTGGAGCCCGCCGGCGAGATGTGGTCGGTCGTGATATTATCGCCCACCTTGAGCAGCAACTCGCCCTGGAGCGTCTTGGCCAGCGGCTTTTGCTCCGGGAAGGGCTTGATGTTCGGGCCGCGCACCAGCTCGGGCTTGGGCGCGTCGGCGGGCAGCGGCGGGATGATCATGTTGTCATCCACCGCCATGGTCTCCGGCGCCGCAAAGGTTGGCGGATCGCCCAGCTCGCGCGGGTCGGCGAAAGCGCCGCGCAGCGCGGCCATGGCGCACACCTCCGGGCTGGCCAGGTAGACCAGGTCGGGGCTGGTGCCGCTGCGGCCAGGGAAATTGCGGTTAAAGCTGCGCACCGAGGCCGCGCCGGTGGCCGGCGATTGCCCCATGCCGATGCAGGGTCCGCAGGCCGACTCGAGGATGCGCGCGCCGGCGGCGATCAGGTCGGCCAGCGCGCCGTTGCGCGCGATCATGGTATAGACCTGCTTGGTGCCAGGGCTGATGGTGAGGCTGACGTTGGGGTGCACGGTGCGCCCGCGCAGGATCGCCGCCACGGTCATCAGGTCGGGCAGCGACGAGTTGGTGCAGCTCCCGATGCAGACCTGCGCCACGGGCGTCCCCGCCAGCTCGCGCACTGGGACCACGTTATCGGGGCTGGAGGGGCGCGCCACCAGCGGCTCGATGGCGCCGAGGTCCAGCTCCAGCACCTCATCGTATTCGGCGCCAGGGTCGGCGGCCAGGGGCTGCCAGTCCTTCTCCCGGCCCTGGGCGCGCATGAACTCGCGGGTCACCTGGTCGCTGGGAAAGATCGAGGTGGTCGCGCCCAGCTCGGTGCCCATGTTGGTGATGGTGGCGCGCTGCATGGCGCTCAGCGTCGCCACGCCCTCGCCGCCGTATTCGAGGATCTTGCCGACGCCGCCGCGCACGGTGAGCCGCCGCAGGATCTCCAGGATGACGTCCTTGGCCGCCACCCAGGGCTGCAACCGCCCGCTCAGCCGCACCAACAGGACCCGCGGCATTTGCAGGTAGAGCGGCTCGCCGGCCATGGCCACGGCCACGTCCAGACCGCCAGCGCCGAGCGCCAGCATGCCCAGCCCGCCGGCGTTGACGGTGTGGCTATCCGCGCCGATGAGCGTCTGGCCGGGGATGGCAAAGCGCTCCAGGTGCACCTGGTGGCAGATGCCATTGCCGGGCCGCGAAAAGTAGAGCCCAGACCGGGCCGCCGCTGATTGCAGGAAGCGATGGTCATCGGCGTTCTCGAACCCCGTCTGCAGGATGTTGTGGTCCACATAACTGACCGACAGCTTGCTGCGGACGCTCGGCAGGCCCATCGCCTCGAACTCGAGGTAGGTCATGGTCCCCGTGGCGTCCTGGGTCAGCGTCTGGTCGATCCGCAGGGCGATCTCTTCGCCGCGCTTCATGCTGCCCGAGACCAAATGAGAGCGAACGAGTTTCTGAACCAGGTTATCGGGCATGATCTAGCCTCGCTGCTCGATGGGCGCGTACTCGCGCGCTTCCGGGCCATTATAGATGGCGCTGGGGCGGATCAGGCGGTTATCGCTGTATTGCTCCAGCACGTGCGCCGCCCAGCCCACGGTACGGCTGCAGGCAAAGATCGGCGTGAACATCTCGATGGGGAAGCCGATGCTATAGAGCATGGGCGCGCAGTAAAAGTCCACGTTGGGATAGAGCCCCTTCTGCTTGTGGACCTCGTCCTCGATGGCCATGGCCATGCGGGTCCAGGGCAGGCTCGAGACGGCGCCATTCAGGTCGGCCAGCATCTGGCGCAGCAGCACCGCGCGCGGGTCAGCCGTCTTGTACACCCGGTGGCCAAAGCCCATGATGCGCTTGCCGATGGAGAGCTGGCCGCGCACATAGCCCTCCACCTCCTCGATCCGGCCGACCTCCAGGAGCATCTTCATGGCCTCGGCATTGGCCGCGCCGTGCAGCGGGCCGTTGAGGGTGCCGATGGCGGTGCAAAAGGCCGCATAGATGTCGGCCAACGTCGAGGCGGTGACGCGAGCGGCAAAGGTCGAGGCATTGAGGCCGTGCTCGGCCATCAGGATCAGAGCGATATCCAGGAACCGCGCTTCATAGTCCTTGGGCTGGCGGCCAAAGAGCATATAGGCAAAGTTGGCGGCGTGGCCCAGGTTGGGATCGGGGGCAATCGGCGACTCGCCCTGGTGCATCCGCCAGTGCGCCGAAACCAGGGTGGGGAACTGGGCGATAAGGCGGGCGGCGCGCTTCAGGTTGGCCGGGCGAGAGAGGTCCGAGGGGCTGGAATCGGTGGCGGACATCGAAGAGACCGCGGTGCGCAGGGCATCCATGGGCGTGTGGGCGCCAGGGAGCGCGTGCAGCAGGTCCAGCATGAACGGGCTGAGCCCCCGGTTCTCCCGCAACAATTGCTTGAACGCATCCAGCTCGGCGACGGTGGGCAGCTCGCCGTTCAGCAGCAGGTAGGCGACCTCCTCATAGCAAGATCGGCGGGCCAGTTCGATGGCATCATATCCGCAGTAAAAGAGCTTGCCATTCTGGCCATCGATGAGGCTGATCTTGGTGGTTGCGGCGACGACTCCGGCCAGACCGCGAGATACGCTCGTCTCCGAATCCCACATATTGCTCATTGTGTCTCTCCCTTTCTGGATAGTACTGCCCGTCAAGCCCGATAGATAGATACGCCAAGCCCGAATAGCACAAGTCGCCAAGCCCTCTTTTTCAGCGAGCTTGACGACTTACTCGAGACGTCACCACAGAGTCCGAGTGAAACCTATATAATCTAGATGCCCGACACCTTTGTGGAGTCGTATGTGCTGATTACCTAGGAATTATAAGGAAACTCGGCCAGAATGCAAATCCGCCCCGGACGAACTCTGGCAAGCCATTTGACGAATCGGCCGATTTATGCTATCATTCGGCCAGTTCGCGAAAGGAAACAACGAGATGCCAGGTAGGTCCGAAGCGACGATCTGCAGAACCAGGCGAGCGGGCATGGCTTGTCCAGCCAGCTTGGGCGTGGTTGCGGCGCGCGCGGATCAAAGCATCTCCGAGCGCGCCTTTTTTGTCTTTAGCGCCTACTTGTACTTTTACGCCTGCGGTGCAGGCGAAAGGGTTGCGACGCGTCCAGGGGACTAGGCAGGGCTAGGGCAAAGAGGCAAAGTAGACCAAAGGCGTGGAGCAACCAACTCCACGCCTTTTCGTTTATCCTGTTCAGGAGGAGGCCATCATGGCGTGCCGCGGAGTGCGGGGAGCTACCACCGCATCAGCCAACGAGCCCCAGGCGATCCTGGCGGCGACCCGCGAATTGCTGGCGGAGATGATCCAACGGAACGGAATCGCTCCAGAGGACGTGGGCAGCGTCATCTTTACCGCCACCACGGACCTGGATGCCGCCTTCCCGGCGCGAGCCGCGCGCGAGCTGGGCTGGACGCAGGTCCCGCTTCTGGATGCGGTGGAGATCCCGGTGCCCGGGAGCCTGCCCCGCTGCATCCGCATCCTCGCGCACTGGAACACGGACAAGCCGCAGGACCAGATGCAACACGTGTATCTCAATGGCGCCCAGGCGCTGCGCCCGGACCTCGGCCATAGGCCGGCGTCCCAACCAACGGAGGAGCAGAATAGATGACGATCGTCGCGTTTCAAGGGGAGAACGGAGCTTACTCACAGGAGGCGATCTATCAGGCCTTTGGCCCGGACGTGGAGACGTTGCCCTGCCGGACCTTCGAGGCCGTCTTTGAGGCCGTGGAGAGCGGCGCGGCCAACTATGGCGCGCTGCCAGTGGAGAACTCGACCGCCGGGTCCGTCACCCAGGCCTATGACCTGCTTCTGGATCGCGACCTCAAGATTTGGCAAGAGGTCCACTACCGCGTGCGGCACTGCCTGATGGTCAACCCCGGCGTCAAGATGGAGGATGTCAAGCGCGTCTACTCGCATCCCCAGGCGCTGGCCCAATGCGAGCGCTACCTGGTCAATCGCGGCCTGGAGCCGGTGGCGGCCTATGATACGGCTGGCAGCGCCAAAGAGCTCGCCGCCGATCCCAAGCCCGATGCCGCCGTCATCGCCAGCTCGCTGGCCGCCAAGATCTATGGGCTGGATGTCCTCGATGTCAACGTCGAGGACCTGGCCTTCAACTATACCCGCTTTTTCATGCTGGGCGATCAGGAGCCGCCGCGCGCGCCGCAGAACAAGACCTCCCTGGTGTTCGCCACGCGGAACATCCCCGCCGCGCTCTATAACTGCCTGGGCGAGTTCGCCGAGAAGGGGATCAACCTCACCAAGCTGGAATCCCGGCCGCGGCGCAACAAGCCCTGGCAGTATGTCTTCTATCTCGATTTCGACGGGCACTGGCAAGACCCCAGTTGCCGGCGCGCCCTGGTGGGACTGCTCCACAAATCCGTGTTCGTCAAGCTGCTGGGCTCTTACCCCGCGGCCCCCGTGCCCGAGGCCAACGGACAACAAGCGGATGCCGCATAGGAGGCTAGAATGATCATCGTCATGAAAGCGGGCGCGTCCAAGGCCCAAATCGACACCGTCGTCACCCAAATCCGCACCCTGGGCTGCCAGGCGCACCTCTCGCAGGGCACCGAGCGCACCATCATCGGCGTGATCGGCGACGAGCGGCAACTGAACCCCGACAGCTTCCAGATGATGGAGGGAGTGGAAAAGACGTTGCGCGTATTGAGCCGCTTCAAGCTGGCAAGCCGGGACTTTCACCCCGAAGATACCCTGGTCAAGTTCAATGGCGTGACCGTCGGGAGCAAGGACATCGTCGTGATGGCGGGGCCCTGCGCGGTGGAAAGCCGCGAGCAGATGCACGAGGTCGGCTGGGCGCTCAAGGAGATCGGCATCAAGGTGCTGCGCGGCGGGGCCTACAAGCCGCGCACCTCGCCCTATAGCTTTCAAGGCCTGGGGCGCGATGGGTTGGAGATCCTGGCCGAGGTCCGCGAAGAGACCGGGCTCGCCGTCGTCACCGAGGTCATGGACCCCAAGGACGTAGAGATGGTCTCCGAGCACGTCGATGTCTTGCAGGTCGGCGCGCGCAATATGCAAAACTATGCCCTCCTCCACGCCGTGGGCGAGCTTGGCCGGCCCGTCCTGCTCAAGCGCGGCATGATGTCCACCATCGAAGAACTGCTCATGTCCGCCGAGTACATCCTCTCCCATGACAACAACCAGGTCATGATCTGCGAGCGCGGCATCCGCACCTTTGAGACCTACACGCGCAATACTCTGGACATCAACGCCGTGCCCGCGCTGAAACAGCTCTCGCACCTGCCCGTCATCGTGGACCCCAGCCATGGCACCGGCCGCTGGGAGTTGGTCAGCCCCATCTCCAAGGCGGCGCTGGCCGCCGGCGCCGACGGGCTAATCCTGGAGGTGCACCCGCACCCCGCCCAGGCGCTCTCCGATGGCGCGCAATCGCTCAAGCCGGAGACGCTGGACAAGCTGATGCGCGAGCTCAAGCCGCTCTCGCAGGCGCTGGGGCGAGACCTGCTATGAGCGGCGACGCCTCCGCGGAACCCGACTTTGCCATTCTGCCCTCGGCCACGGTGGCCATCGTGGGCTTGGGGCTGATGGGCGGCTCGCTGGCCCTGGCGCTGCGTCAGAGCCGCGCCTGCCGGCAGGTGCGCGGCATCGCACGGCGGCCCGAGACCGTGGCCGAGGCGCTGGCGCGCCGCGTCGTCGACGTGGGCGCCACCGAGCTGGAGGAGGGCGTCGCCGGCGCCGACGTGGTGGTGCTGGCCGTGCCGGTGCGCGCCATCATCGATATGATCCCGCAGGTCGGCGCGCTGATGCAGCCAGGAAGCCTGCTGGTGGACCTGGGCAGCACCAAGCGCGAGATCGCCCAGACCATGAACCGGCTTCCGCCTCAAGTGCAAGCCATCGGGGGCCACCCCATGTGCGGCAAGGAGAGCAGCGGGCTGGAATCCGCCGACCTGACGCTCTACCGGGGCGCCACCTTTGCCCTGACGCCGCTGCCGCGCACCAGCCCGCGCAGCCTGGCGCTGGCTCGCGAGCTGGCCCACGCCGTGGGAGCGCAGCCGCTGGTGGTGGAGGCCGAGCAGCACGATCGGCTGGTGGCGGCCATCAGCCACCTGCCCTACCTGCTGGCCGCCAGCCTGGTGGCAACGGCTCGCACGGTGGCCGAGGGCGATCCGCGGGTGTGGCAATTGGCCGCCAGCGGCTTCCGCGACACCTCGCGCCTGGCCGCCAGCGATGTGCGCATGATGCTCGATATCTTGATGACCAACCGCGCCGCCATCGGCGAGATGATCGACCTGGCCCAGGCCAACCTGGACGAGCTCCGGGGGTTGATCACCGCTGAGGATGAAGGCGCCCTGCGGGAGCGGCTCTCCGCCCTGCAGCGGCAGCGCGCGCCCATGTTCGGAAAGGGGAAGTCATGAGCGATCCCTTGATCGTCCGCCCGGCCGCGCGGCTGCGCGGCGAGGTCCGGGTCCCGCCGGACAAGTCCATCTCGCACCGCGCCGCGCTCTTTGGGGCCATCGCCGCCGGCGAGACCCGCGTGCAGGGCTTTCTCGACGCCGAGGACTGTCTGGCCACCTTGCGCTGCCTCCGGGCGCTGGGCGTGCAGATCGACGAGGAGGGGCGCGATCGCCTCGTCGTGCACGGGCGGGGCCTGCGTGGGCTGCAGCCCCCCACCGTCCCGCTGGACTGCGGCGGATCGGGCACCACCATGCGCCTGATCTCGGGCATCCTGGCCGGGCAAACCTTCGATTGCGTCCTCACCAGCAACGAGGCCCTGCGCAAGCGCCCCATGGACCGCGTCATCGAGCCGCTGCGGCGGATGGGCGCGGACATCTCGGGCGACCGCGACCGCTTTCCCCCGCTGCGCATCGGCGGCGGCCAGATTCATGGCATGGTCTACCATCTGCCCGTGGCCAGCGCGCAGGTCAAGTCCTGCCTGCTCTTGGCCGGGCTATACGCCACGCAGCCCACGGTGCTCCACGAGCCAGCGCCTTCCCGCGACCACACCGAGCGGATGCTGCGGGCCATGGGCGTCAAGGTCGATCACCAGGACGGGGTGATCACCCTGCAGCCGCCGCCCACCGGCCAGCCGCCGCTGGCGCCGCTGGACATCCGGGTCCCCGGCGATTTCTCCTCGGCGGCCTTTTTCCTGGTGGGGGCCAGCCTGCTTCCCAACTCGTCCCTGCGCCTGCTGGACGTGAACGTCAACCCCACGCGCACCGGCCTATACGATGTCCTGATTCGCATGGGCGCGCGCATCCGACTGGAGAACGAGCGCACTCTGGGCGGCGAACCGGTGGCCGACCTGGAGGTGGGGCATAACCCACTGGAAAGCACGGTGGTGGGCGGGGATCTGGTGCCGCGCATGATCGACGAGTTCCCCATCCTCGCCGTGGCCGCCACCCAGGCCCAGGGCGTCACGGTCATCCGCGACGCCGCCGAGCTGCGCGTGAAGGAGAGCGACCGCGTGGCCACCACCGTGGCCGAGCTGAGCCGCCTCGGCGCGCGCATCGAGGAGCGCCCCGATGGCTTTGTCGTCACCGGCCCCACGCCCCTGCAAGGCGCCGAGGTGGATTGCCACAAGGATCACCGCCTGGCCATGAGCCTGGCCATCGCCGGGCTGGTTGCCCGCGGCGAGACGGTCATCCACAACGCGGGGAGCATCGCCGACTCGTTTCCCGGCTTTGCCGAGATGCTGGAGGGGATCATCGCGCCGCTCGACGCGGAGAGGAGGGCGTAATCGTGTCCACCTCGCTCAATGGCCGGACGAAACTGGTGGGCGTGATGGGCTGGCCGGTGGAGCACAGCCTCTCGCCGCAGATGCACAACGCCGCCTTTGCCGCCCTCGGACTCAACTGCTGCTATGTGCCCTTGGCCGTGCCGCCCGATCACCTGCCGCAGGCGGTGGCGGGGCTGGCCGCGCTGGGCTTTGTGGGCAGCAACGTCACCGTCCCGCACAAGCAGGCGGTCTGGGCTTGCGTGGACGAGCTCTCCGAGGACGCCCAGGCCGTGTCGGCGGTAAACACCCTGATCCGCCGCGACGGCAAATGGGTGGGCGGCAACAGCGACATCCCGGGTTTTCTCATGAGCCTGGAGGAGGAGGGATTTCTCCCTCGGGGCAAGCGCGCCCTGGTGCTGGGCGCGGGCGGCGCCGCCCGTGGCATCGTCTATGCCCTGGCGCGGGCCGGAGCCCAGGTCACCCTGCTCAACCGCACGGTGGAGCGCGGCGAAGCCCTGGTGCGCGAGATATCGCGCCTGCTGCCAGGCCGGTCGCTCGAGGCGCGCGCCCTGCTCCCCGAAGAGCTCGGCAAGGCCCGCGACGACGCCGAGTTGCTGGTCAACACCACGCCGCTGGGGATGTGGCCCCGCGTGGAGGCCTCGCCCTGGCCGGATGACCTCCCTTTCCCCGCGCACCTGACCGTCTTTGACCTGGTTTATAACCCCCTGCGGACCCGGCTGCTGTCGCAGGCGCAAGCGGCGGGGGCCAAGGCCATCGGCGGGCTCAAGATGCTGGTCTATCAGGGGGCCATCTCGTTCCGCTGGTGGTTCGACGTGATGCCCCCCACCGACGTGATGTACCGCGCCTGCGTCGACGAGATGGCGAGGAGGTGAGGCCATGCTGAGGTTCCTGACCGCGGGCGAGTCCCATGGGCCCTGCCTGACCATCATCATCGACGGGCTGCCCGCGGGGCTGCCCCTGAGCGAGGAGATGATCGCGCGAGACCTGGCCCGGCGACAGCAGGGCTATGGGCGCGGCGGCCGCATGCGCATCGAGCAGGACCGCGCCGAGATCGCCGGCGGCGTCATCCGCGGCCTGACCACCGGCGCGCCGCTGGCGCTGCGCATCGAAAATCGCGATTGGGCCAACTGGAAGGATCGCGATTGGCCCGCCCTCACCGTGCCGCGGCCCGGCCACGCCGACCTGGCCGGCGCGCTCAAATATGGGCTGGACGACGTGCGCCCGATCCTGGAGCGGGCCAGCGCCCGCGAGACGGCGGGGCGCGTGGCGGCGGGGGCGGCAGCGCGGGCCCTGCTGGCCGAGTTCGGCGTCCGCATCAGCAGTTATGTGACCGAGATCGGCGGCGCCCTCGCGACCATATCCGAGGGGACCGCGCTGGACGAGCTCCTGACCCTGGCCGAAGCGTCAGACGTGCGCTGCCCGGACGCCGCGGCGGCGCAGGCCATGCGGCTGCGCATCGACGAGGCGCGGGCCGCGGGCGATAGCCTGGGCGGCGTCTTTTGCGTGGCGGCGCAGGGCGCGCCGCCGGGGCTGGGCAGCCACGCCCAATGGGACCGGCGGCTGGATGCGGCGCTGGCGGCGGCGGTGATGAGCATCCCCGCCATCAAGGGCGTGGAGATCGGCCCCGCCTTTGAAAACGCGCGGCGCCCCGGCACGCAGGTGCACGACGCCATCCTGCCTTCCGCGGAGGGCCACCGGGCGCTCCGCCGCGCCAGCAACCGCGCCGGCGGGATCGAGGGAGGCATCTCCAACGGGGAGCCGATCCTCGTGCGCGCCGCCATGAAGCCGATCCCCACCACCATCACGCCGCAGCCCACCGTGGACCTGCTCACGGGCGCGGCCGCGGCCACCGAATACCAGCGCTCTGACGTCTGCGCCGTCCCGGCGGCGAGCATCGTCGGCGAGGCGATGGTGGCCTGGACGCTGGCCGACGCGTTGCTGGCCAAGCTCGGCGGCGACTCGCTGGCCGAGATGCGCCGCCACTTCCTGGCCGGGATGGGGGGCTAGATGGGGAACGGCTACCGCAACATTGTCATCACCGGCTTTATGGGCACGGGCAAGAGCCGGAACGGCCGTCAAGTCGCCCAGCGCCTGGGCTGGGAGTTCATCGACATGGACGCCGTCATCGAGGCGCGGGCGGGCAAGGCCATCGCCGATATTTTCGCGCAGGACGGCGAGCCGGCGTTCCGCCGGATGGAGGCCGACCTCTGCCGCGAGCTGGCCGAGCGCGAGCACGTCGTCATCAGCACCGGCGGCGGCGCGCTGGTGGACGACGCCAATCGCCGCGCCCTATCGCGAAACGGGCTGGTGATCTGCCTGGATTGCGAGTTCCCCGAGCTGTGGCGGCGGCTGAGCCAGGCCCAGGACCGCCCCATGCTCTACGCCGACGACCGCCGGGCGCGCATGGAGGAACTGCTGGCCCGGCGCGCGCCCGCCTATCAAAAGATCGCCTACCACCTGGACACCACGGAGAACCAGGCCGGCGAGGTGGCCGAGGCCATCGTCCGGCTCTGGCAGGCCGGCGCGCGAGTCATCGCGGTGCGCGGGCCCGCGGGCGAGTACCCAATCCATGTGGGGCGGAGGCTGCTGGCCCAGGCAGGCGAGCTGCTGCGCCAGCGCGAGCTGCGCGGCAAGGTCGGACTGGTGAGCAATGCAACCGTGGCGCCGCTCCACGCCCCGGCGCTGGAGGCCGGGCTGCGCCAGGCGGGCCTGGACGTGGCGCGCTGCCTGATGCCCGACGGCGAGATTCACAAGACCCTGGAGACGGTTCGGGACCTCTATGACCAGTTCGTCGCCGCGGGGCTGGCCCGCGATAGCGCCATCGTGGCGCTGGGCGGCGGCGTGGTCGGCGATGTGGCGGGCTTTGCCGCGGCCACCTATATGCGCGGCGTGGCCCTGGTCCAGGCGCCTACCACCCTGCTGGCCATGGTGGATTCCAGCGTCGGCGGCAAAACCGCCGTGGACCTCCCCGCCGGCAAGAACCTCGTCGGCGCCTTCAAGCAGGCCGAGTTGGTGCTGGCGGACCTGGACACGCTGGAGACGCTCCCCCCCGCCGAGCTGCGCTCTGGGCTGGCCGAGGCGATCAAGCACGGCGTCATCGCCGCGCCCGCGCTTTTCGAGCATTTCGAGCGCGGCGGCTCAGCCACGGAGCCCTGGGCGCTGGCCGAGGCGATCCAGGTCAAGGTGGATGTGGTGGAGGAGGACCCCTACGAACAGGGGCAGCGCGCCGTGCTCAACCTGGGGCATACCTTTGGCCACGCCCTGGAAAAGCTGAGCGACTTTCGCCTGCGCCACGGCGACGCGGTGAGCATCGGCATGGTGGCGGCAGCGCGGCTCGCCGTGGCGCTGGGGCTGGCCGAGCGCGCCCTGGCCGAGCGCATCGGCGCCTGCTTGCGACTGCACGGCCTGCCCACGGCGCTCCCCGCCCACGCGCCGGAAACGATCTGGGAGGCGATGGGCAGCGATAAAAAGAAACTGGGCGGCAGGCTCCGCTTTGTGCTGCCCCGAGCCATCGGCGATGTCATCATCAGCGACGAGGTGTCGCGGGAAGCGGCGCTGAGCGTCCTGCAAGCCATGCGGGAGGAGGCGACATGAAGAGGATATTGGTGATCCACGGCCCGAACCTGAACCTGTTGGGCACCCGCGAGCCGGGGGTGTATGGCAGCGTGACCCTGGACGACATCAACCAGCGGCTGCTGGCCCAGGCGGCGGAGCGGGGCGCCGAGCTGAGGATCGTGCAATCCAACCACGAGGGGGCGATCATCGACGCCATCCACGAGGCGCGTGGCTGGGCCGAGGGGATCCTCATCAACCCCGGCGCCTACACCCACTATAGCTATGCCATCCGCGACGCCATAGCCGCCGTGGGGCTGCCTGCGGTGGAGGTGCACCTCTCCAACGTGCACGCGCGGGAGACCTTTCGCCACACCTCGGTCATCGCGCCGGTCTGCCGCGGGCAGGTGGTCGGCTTGGGCTGGAAGAGCTATGCCCTCGGGCTGGCCGCGCTGCTGGACGAGTAGCGTCTATCCCCAAACGAGAACAGGCCGGGGCGGGACTCGCCTCGGCCTGTTATGTTTGGCCCCGTTACCCTTTGAGGTATGTGTGCATCCACCGGATCTGCTTTTCCACCACGCCGGGGAAGCGCTCGTGCACGCCAAAGGTGGAGACCATGATCTCCTTGGTCACTTGCAGTGCGTTATAGGCGGCAAAGACCGTGGAAGGCGGGCAGATCAAGTCCTGCAAGCCCACGGTGACATAGGTGGGGCACTGGATGCGCCCGGCCAGGTTCATCGCGTCGAAATAGCTCAAGGTGCGAAAGACCAGGTCATCGGTGCCGGGCTGGTAGCGGATATAGTCGCCGATCTCGGTATAGGGCCGGGCGTTCGAGACGTCCACCGCGCGCCGATAGTGGCAGAGGAAGGGCACCTCGGAAAAGGCCGCCGCCGGGCGGGGATCCAGCCCCGCCGCCGCCAGGGTTAGGCCGCCGCCCTGGCTCACGCCCGTCACGCCGATGCGCCGGGCATCCACGCCGGGCTGCTGGCAAACGAAATCCAGCGCCCGCACGCAATCGACGAACACGCCCCGATAGTAGTGGCGCTTGGGGTCGCTGATCCCTTGCGTCATCCACCCCGTGATGTGCCCCTCCGGGTACACGCTCCCGTCGGTGCTGAGCCCGCCCTGGCCGCGCACGTCGATGGCCAGCGTGGCGTAGCCCATCAGCGGCCAGAGGAATATCTCGTTGCTCATGCGGTGGACGCCGCCGCTGTAGCCATGATAGATCACGATGGCCGGGAACGGCCCCTTCCCCTCCGGCGCCAAGTAGCGGCCCGAGATAAGGGCGTCATCCCAGCTGCGGTAGGTGGCGCGATAGGCGCGCACGCCGGGGAGCGGCAGGTCCGCCTCCAGTTGCAGTTGGGGCTCCAGGGGGATGCGGCTCGCGCTTTGCAGCGTCTCGGCCCAAAAGGCGTCGAAATCCGGCTCGCGGGTCGCCGCGGGGCGATAGGCGCGCAGTTGGTCCAAAGGCATATCGATGATAGGCATGGGAATCCTCCTCTCGTGTCGTCGGTCCTCGCCAGTATAGACGGATCGCCCCGCCCGGCAAGAGTTGGCGGTTGGCCCGCAATGGGCTAGAATGGCGCGGAGCAAAGAGCCATGAGCTGGGAACGGCGCCAATTCTATCTCCTCAAAGGGGTCAATAAGGCCATCCGCGACTATGAGATGATCGCCGAGGGCGACCGCATTGCCGTGGCGCTCTCGGGCGGCAAGGATAGCCTGACGCTGCTGCAACTGCTGCTGGCGCGGCAACGGACGGCGCGCGAGCGTTACGAGCTGTGCGCCGTGCACGTGCGCCACGAGGCGGAAGAATGCGGCGGGCCGGTGGACCTGGCGCCGCTGCTGGCGTATCTGGCCCAGCGCGGCGTTGCCTGCGAGGTAGCGACCCTGGAGTCGCCCGGCGTGGCGCGGCGGGAGCGGGCCTCCCCCTGTTTCCACTGCGCCTGGCGGCGGCGCAAGGCCCTCTTCCAAGCCGCCGTCGCCCGGGGGTGCAACAAGGTGGCCTTTGGCCATCATGCCGACGATATCGCCCAGACCACCCTGTTGAACCTCTTTTTCCATGGCAAGGTGGAGACCATGGAACCGCGGGTGGCCTTTTTTGAGGATCAACTGACGGTGATCCGCCCGCTGGCCTATATCCGCGAGCGGGAGATCGCCGCCTTTGCCCTGGCCGCCGGGTTGCCGGTGGTCGCCCAGCATTGCGCCGGGGCGGACCGCTCCCAGCGCGAGCTGATGGGCCAGATCATCGAGCAGGTGGGGCGGGTCAACCGCAAGGTGCGCATCAACCTCTTTCGCGCGGCGACGCGGCTGCCCGTGGCCCGTCCCCGGCATGGCGGCCCAGGTGAGGGCGCGCCGCCGGAGGAGGGTGAGTGAGCGCGTCAGCGCGCCGCTTGCTGCCCGCGCCAGAGGCGCATGGCGCCATCCACCACCGCGCCGAGGCCCACGCCCAGGCAGAGGCCAAAGGCCAGGTTGGCCGCCAGGACCCCGATGGCCAGGCCCGCGACGAACCCCGCCACCACCGCCGAACCTTCACGATAGGCGAAACGCGATAGGATGCTCATGCGATCGCTCCTTCATGGTAACATATCGCTCTAGTGTAATGCTACACCCATCGCCAATCGCCTGCCTGACGCCCCGCTGACATCAGGCAACCAGCTCACGGTCAGATCATTTCAGGAATGGAGGCAACATGGAACCCGAGTTGATAGCCGACTATGGTTGCGTCATCGGCGAGGGGCCGCTCTGGCATCCCACGGAAAAGCGGGTCTATTGGACCGATATCGCCACGGGGCGGCTCTTCCGCTACGACCCGGCCACCAGCCAGCACGAGCAGTTCTATCAGGGGGACATCGTGGGGGGCTTTACCATCCAGGCGGATGGGGCGCTCTTGCTGTTCATGGCCAAGGGCGCCATCAAGATCTGGCGCGACGGCCGCCTGACGACCATCGTCGACGGGATCCCCGGCGAGGAAGCCTCGCGCTTTAACGATGTGATCGCCGATCCCGCGGGGCGCGTCTTTTGCGGGACCATGTCCAGCCCGCAGCACGCCGGGCGCCTCTATCGCCTGGACACCGACGGCGCGCTGACCAAGGTTCTGGATGGCGTGGGGACCTCCAACGGCCTCGGCTTCACGCCCGACCGCAAGCAGATGTATTACACCGACACCGGCGCCCGGGAGATCTATCTTTTCGACTATGACCGGGCGAGTGGCGCCATCACCAATCGGCGGGCCTTTGCCCGCGTGCCCAACCGCCCCGGGGAGGGCGGCCCGGACGGCATGACCGTGGACGCGGAGGGGTACGTCTGGTCGGCGCGCTGGGGCGGGAGCTGCCTGGTCCGCTACGCCCCGGACGGCGCCGAGGTCCAGCGCATCCACTTTCCCGCCCAGCGGGTCTCCAGCGTGATCTTTGGCGGCGAGGACTATGCCGACATGTACGTCACCACCGCCGGGGGCGAAAACAAGGCCGAGCTGGGCCCTGGCGCCGGGGCGCTCTATCGCGTGCGCTCGGGCGTCAAAGGGGTCGCCGAGTTCCCGTCGCGGGTGAGGCTGTCCTAGGGCCGGGCGAAGCGCTGCCGGATCGCGTCCAAGCGGCCCTCGTCCACGGCGCCCTTGAGGTTATAGAGGACCACGCCGGAGGAGCCCGGCGACTCCAGGGCCGCGTCCATCGCCTGGGCGAATTCGCCGTCGGACAGGGCATCAGGCTGGCTCATCGTCTGGATGATGGGCCAGACCGGCTTGCCCGAGAGCTGGCCGACGTGGTCGGCGATCTCGGCGATCCACGAGACAGGACGGCCGCACATGCGGTGATAGACCATGGGCGAAAAGACGTCCACGTGCGCTCCCAGGGCGGCGAAATCCTGGCCCATGATGCGCGTGATGGCCCCCTCGCGCTCATCGCGAGGCCAGGGGACGACGAACAGGCCCACCAGGCAGGAACGCCGCGCCTGGGCCGCCACCACCTGCCGCGCCTGCGCCACCCAGCTCGTGATCTGCCGGCATTTCCAGGCCGTCCAGGCCGCCGCATGGCGAGCCAAGATCAGCGCGGCGGCGGCCTGCGGCTCCCGCTCCGGCAGGTCCAGGCCCGTCTCCTGGCTGAACAGGCGCAGCGAGATAGGGTCGAAGGAGGTCTGATAGAGCCGCGGCTGCGGCGACTCCCAGCGCGAAGGCCAGCGGATGAAATCCAGCCAGACGCCATCCACGTCGTGCTCGCGCACGAGCCACCCCAATTGCTCCAGCAATCCCTCCCTCACGGCGGGGATGCTGGGCGTGACGCCGGCATACCACTCGACCACCGGCAGCGGCTCGCCCTCCGCGGTGAGGGGGCGGCTCTCGGGGTGCGTCTCCCACCATTGCTGGCGCACAAAGCAGCCGAACTCGGCATAGACCGGCAGCCCCGCCCCGTGGGCCGCGGCGACAAAGCCTTCGTCCTGGTAGCCGCCGAACACCGCGTCCGCGCCCCAATGGCGCAGCAGGTTCACCATCTGACCGGGCCGCAAGCTCCTAAAGGGCTCGAGCTCGGGCGAAAAGCCGTACAGCGCCTTCACCTTGGCCATCTCCCCGCCTCCCTTCTCACTCCCATTATAGGCGGCCTCTCCGGCCTGCCAAGGAGCCGCCAGCCCCAGCCTTGCGGGCTGGCCCGTTCGGAGTATAATCCCATCAGCACGTCACAGGAGCGGAAAATGCCACAAGACTTGACCTTTCTCATCGGGGTCTTTGTGATCTTTATCGCCCTGACGGTGGTGCCGAACATGATCCAGCGCCGCCGCCATGAGCAGGAACTGGCCAGCGTCCATCGCGGCGACTGGGTGGTCACCGTCGGCGGCATCATCGGCCAGGTGCAGCTCATTGGCCCGCAAGAGGCCACCCTGCGCATCAGCGCCACCAGCGAGCTGACCATCATCCGCCAGGCGATCCGCGGCCGCGTCGCCGCCCGGCCCACCTTTGCTAAAGCCCCCACGGAAGAGGCCACGTCCGAGGACGAGAACGCCTAGAGGGGATATCCTTGAACCTCGAAGCGCGGGTCGCCGCGGCCAAGGTCGCCAAATACGCCACCGACGAGAGCGGAGACACCATCGAGATGGTGGAGCGTCCCCGCGGGGGGCTCTCCGTCGTCATCGCTGACGGCCAGCGCAGCGGCAAGCCCGCCAAGGCCATCAGCAATATCGTCACGCGCAAGGCCCTGGCCCTGTTGGCGGAGGGCGTGCGCGATGGCGCCGCAGCCCGCGCCGCCCACGACCACCTTTTCACCGAGCGGCGGGGGCAGGTCTCTGCCACGCTCAACATCGTCTCCGTGGACCTGCTCACCCGCACATTGGTGATCTCGCGGAACAGCCACTGCCCCGTCTATGTCCTCACCCCCGCCGGATTGCAGTGCCTGAGCGAGCCCAGCCAGGCCGTGGGCATCTATGCCCGTACCAAGCCCCTCATCACCGAGCTGCCATTGGAGCCGAACACCCACATCGTGATCTTTACCGACGGCGTGCTGGAGGCGGGCGCGCGCGAGGGGTCCAAACTCGACCTTCCCGCGCTGATCACCCAACTGCTGAGCGACCCCGCGGCGACGGCCCAATCCGCCGCCGATGGGCTGCTGAGCGCGGCCATCGCGCTGGATCGCGGCCGCCCCAGCGATGACATGACCGTGCTGGTGCTCTCCATCGTCCCCCAGGCGGACGGCGATTCCACGCGCCGGCTGACCGTCCGCTTCCCCATCGAGCCCGTCTAGAGGGCCAGATCTCCTCCGCCGTATCTCCAGCGCCCGTTATCTGTTTATCCTTGTGCGATTTTCTTGACAAGACCCCCCGGGCCGTGTATTATATATCGGCCCCGCGAATATCGCGCTCCTGTTTTCTGGCGTATCCCCAGGGATGCTCAGAACTCGGCGATATTCCACGCACTAGAGGAGGCCGCCCATATGAACAACGATTCGGTAGCCGTCAAAGGTGACGCTGCCGTCGGCACGGCGCGCCGCAGCGTCGCCGACCAACAAACCAAGCCCGCGGTCAAGATCGTCATCTTTGACCGCTGGTGCAAGGGCTGTGGCATCTGTTCCGCCTTGTGCCCTACCCAAGCGATAGAAGCGGACGCAGAGGGGCGTCCCACCGCCGCCCATCCCGAGCGATGCACCGCCTGCAAGTCGTGCGTGATCCACTGCCCCGACCTGGCCATCAGCGTCACCCCGCTCAGATCGGAGGAGGGCCGATGAGCGAGCAGGCTCCGCGCAGCCCGCAATCGCCCAGCGCCGCGACCGGAGTTGCCTTCATGCAAGGCAGCCAGGCCTGCGCTGAGGGGGCGCTGGCCGCTGGCTGCCGTTTCTACGCCGGCTATCCCATCACTCCCTCCACCGAGATCATGGAGACCATGGCCCGACGCCTGCCCGGCCTGGGCGGCTGCATCATCCAGATGGAAGACGAGATCGCCAGCCTGGCCGCCGTGATCGGCGCCTCCGTCGGCGGGCTCAAGGCGATGACCGCCACCAGCGGGCCGGGCTTTTCCTTGATGCAGGAAAACATCGGCTATGCCGCCATGGCCGAGATCCCTTGCGTGATCGTCAACGTGCAACGCGCCGGGCCCAGCACGGGGCTGCCCACCTCGCCCGCCCAGGGCGACGTGATGCAAAGCCGCTGGGGCGCCCATGGCGACCACCCCATCATCGTGCTCTGTCCCTGGTCGAGCCAGGAGGCCTTTGACCTGACGGTGCGGGCCTTTGCCCTGAGCGAAAAGTACCGGACGCCGGTCATCCTGCTGATGGACGAGGTGGTGGCCCACCTGCGCGAGCGGATCGTACTCCCGGACGGGGTGCCGGCCGTGGAGCGTCCCCAGCCCACCGTGCCGCCCGAGTGGTATTTCCCCTATGAGGAAGGGGAAAGCGACGTGCCCGCCCTGGCCAGCTTTGGCGAGGGCTTCCGCTACCACATCACGGGGCTCTACCACGACCGCGCGGGCTTTCCCACCGAGCGCGGCGACGAGATCAACGCCTGGCTGGAGCGCGCCTTTGGCAAGATCGCGCGCCACCTGGAGGATATCGTCTGGCATCAGCAAGAGCACGCGGAGGACGCCCGCACCCTGGTGGTGGCCTATGGCGCCACGGCGCGCTCGGCGCGGCACGCCGTCGTGCAGGCCCGCCAGCGGGGCCTGGCCGTGGGGCTCTTCCGCCCGCAGACGCTGTGGCCCTTCCCGGAACAGGCGCTGGAACGTCTGGCCCAGCGCGCGCAACAGGTCATCGTCCCCGAGATGAACCTGGGGCAACTGGCTCTGGAGGTGGAACGCGTCGTGGGGCGAGCCAAGGTGCGCCGGGTCAACCGGGCCGATGGCGAGATGCTGCAGCCCGACCAGATTCTCTCGGCCATCGAGGCCGCCAGCCCATGAGGAGCCAGCCGTGACCACCGAGCGCGAAGAGCTCAACGTCTATGATTACCTGCGGCACAAGAAAAAGTTTCCGCACATGTGGTGCGCGGGCTGCGGCATTGGCATCGTCATGCACGCCATCATCCGCGCCATCCACCGCCTGGGCCTGGACAAGGACGAGGTGGCCATGATCTCGGGCATCGGCTGCACGGGCCGCATGCCCGCTTATCTGGACCTGAACACCATGCACACCACCCACGGCCGGGCGCTGGCCTTCGCCACGGGGCTCAAGATGGCCCGACCCGACATGCACGTGCTGGCGGTGATGGGCGATGGCGACGCCGTGGCCATCGGCGGCAACCACTTTATCCACGCCGCCCGCCGCAACATCGGCATCACGGCGATCGTGGTCGATAACCAGGTCTATGGCATGACCGGCGGGCAAACCTCGCCCACCACCCCGGGCGAGCTCTATTCGGCCACCGCGCCCTATGGCAACATCGATCCCCCGCTGCGGATTTGCGAGCTGGCCCAGGCCGCGGGCGCCTCCTTTGGCGCGCGCACCACGGTCTATCATGCCCGCCAGTTGGATCGCTTCATCGAGCAAGGCCTGTGCAAGAAAGGCTTTGCCGTGGTCGAGGTGGCGAGCTATTGCCACACCTCGCTGGGCCGGATGAACAAGCTCGGCTCGGCGGTGAACATGATGATGCAGCTCAAGGAGAACAGCGTCACCCCGGAGGAGGCCGCGGCGCTGCCGGAAAGCGAGCGCGCCGCCAAGATCGTGCGCGGCGTGCTATTCGACCGCGACCTGCCCGAATATACCGAGCGATATCGCGAGCTCGTCGCCAGGGCGCAGGGGCTGCAGAAGTGATCGCCAAGGACCGACAGGGATGAAACGACGCTACGAGATCCGGCTGGCGGGGGAAGGCGGGCAGGGCTTGATCCTGGCCGGGCTGATCCTCTCTGAGGCCGCGGTCCTCTATGACCACAAATACGCGGTGCAGACGCAGGCCTATGGCCCCCAAGTCCGCGGCGGCATCAGCCGCTCCGAGGTGATCATCGATGCCGATCCCATCGACTATCCGCTGATCATCCGGGCGGATGTCTTGCTTGCCCTGAGCCAGCAGGCCTGCGACCGCTACGGTCCCGAGCTGAGACCCGACGGCCTGCTCATCGCCGATGCGGACCTGGTTTCTCGCGTCCCGTGCGAGCGCGCCATCCGCGTCCCCATCACAGCGCTGGCCCGCGAGACCACGGGGCGCGCCATCACCGCCAACGTGTTGAGCCTGGGGCTGATCGCGGGGCTGACCGCCGCGCCGGATGGCGAGTTGGTCACCATCCCGGCCCTGGAGCAAGCCATCGCCGCCCGGGTGCCAAAAGGCACGCTGGAGACCAACCTGCTGGCGCTCCATGCCGGGCTGGCCCAGGCCGCGCTCTGGAAAAAGCAAGCGGCGGACGGCGGCTCGCTGCCCGAAACGAGGGGATCATGACGCGCAAGGTGGAGCTGCTCCAGCGCACCAGGGTCTATGACGGCTTTTTCAAGCTGGACGAGGCCCGCTTTCGACACGAGCTGCACGACGGGACCATGAGCGCCGAGCTGAGCCGCCTCGTCTTTGAGCGGGGCGACTCGGTGGCGGTGCTTCTCTATCACCGCGCCCAGGACGCCGTGCTGCTCGTGGAACAGTTCCGTTACCCGGCCCATGCGCGCGGCGAGGAAGGCTGGCTCCTGGAGGTGGTCGCCGGCATCCTGGAAGCCGACACGCCAGCCTTGCAGGTCGCGCACCGCGAGTTGCTGGAGGAGACCGGCTACCGCATCGAGCGGCTGATCCCCCTGCACACCTTTTACGTCAGCCCGGGCTCTTGCACCGAGCGCATCCACCTGTACCTCGGCTACCTGGATGGGGGCCAGCAGGTGGGGCCGGGCGGCGGCCTCGCGCGCGAGCACGAGGACATCCACCTGGTGCGCCTCTCCTTGCCGGAGGCGCTGCGGATGATCGACGCTGGCGAAATCCGCGATGCCAAGACGATCATCGCCTTGCAGGCGCTGGCCCTGCGCCATCCCCGCCCCGTGGAGCCGCAGCCATGAGCTCGCTGCTGCCCGCCGACAGCCTCTTGCGCGAGATATGCCTCGTTCTGGCTGCTCGCGAGGAGCCGGTATACCTGGTCGGCGGATACGTGCGCGACTGGCTGTTGGGCCAGGCCAGCCATGACCTGGACTTGGCGGTGGAGGGGCCCGCGATCCCCCTGGCGCGGCACATCGCCGACGCGTTTCACGGCGCCTTTGTTCTGCTGGACCAGGAGCACGACACCGGGCGAGCGGTCCTGAGGAGGCGCGGGCGGAGCTACAGCATCGACCTGGCGCGCACTCGCGGGGCCGGCATCTTGGAGGATTTGGCCGCGCGCGACTTTACCGTCAACGCCATGGCGGTGAACGTCCAGGACCTCGCGTCGCCCCGACCCACGGTCTTGGACCCCACCGGCGGGCAGAGCGACCTCCGCGCGCGCCGCATTCGCGCCACCTCCGCGCAGACCTTCCGCGATGACCCCCTACGCCTGCTGCGCGCGGTGCGGCAAGCCGCCACCCTCGGCTTTGCCATCGCCGCCGAGACCGAGGCGCTCATCCGGCGCGACGCCCCGCTGGTGGCGCGGCCCTCCGCCGAGCGCGTGCGCGACGAGCTGGTGCAGATCGTGGGCTCCCCGGCCCCCGATCGCCAGGTCCGCGAGTTGGACCGGCTGGGTCTGCTGGCGCCGACGCTGCCCGAGGTCGCTGCCCTCAAAGAAAAGCTCTTGCCCCAGGGAACCAGCGCCTACGAGCACACGGTCAGCACGCTCGGCCATCTGGGGGCGATCCTGGCCTACCTCGCTGGCCGCGATCAGGCGGCGCCCGATGCGGAGGTTGCGCCAGCCTTCGCGGCGCATCGCGACGCCTTGCAGGCGCACCTGGCCGCCGTCCTCTCGGACACGCGCACCCGCGCGCTGACGCTCCACTTTGCCGCCCTGCTCCAACACCTGGACGACCAGGCCGCCGACACGTTGCGTCGCCTGCGCTTGAGCAACGCCGAGATCAACCTGGCGCAGCAGATCGTCGGCGGCCGGCGGCTGCCCGCCGCGCTGGCGACCGGCCAGCCCGCCGCCCGCCGGGGACTCTATCGCTTCTTCCGCCAACTGGGCGAGGCGGGGATCGAGGTGCTGCTGCTCGCGCTCGCCGCCGAGCTCGCCGACCCGCGGCGGGACCAGGCCGCCTGGGCGGGCCTCTGCGCCGCCGCTCAGCAACTGCTGGACTATTACGCCCAATGCTGGCCCCGCATCCGGGCCATGCCGCCCCTGGTCAATGGCGCCGAGCTGATGCGCGCCTTGAAGCTCAAGGCGGGCCCCGCCGTCGGCGAGCTGCTCGAGGTCATCCGCGAGGCCCAGGCCATCGGAGAGATCGGCTCGGCGGCGGAGGCGTTGCAGCTTGCGCAGGCGCATATTTGTCCCAACGACACCGCAAAAGTTTGACAGGGCCGTTCTCTTGTGCTATACTGTGGGGCAGGCTAGGTCTTGCTAGGGTCTTTTCTCCAAGCGGCGAACAACCCGTAGTTCATTCATCCGGATGTGGCGTAAAGGAGACAAGCGATGGCATTTCTAGACAGGTTGGGCAAAGGGGTCAGCAGAGCGGCCAACCAGGCCAAGTTTGAGGCGGACAAGGTCATGCGCGTCAACAAGCTCAGTTCCGAAGCGACCGAGCTGGCGCGACAAGTCGAGCAACTGACCGTCGAGATCGGGCGCAAGGCCATCGAGCTGATTTCCACCGGGCAATTCGACGTCCCCGAGATGACCGAGCTGGCTGCCCAAGTCAAGTCCGTGGAAGCCACGCTGGCGGCCAAGCGCGTCGAGTTGGACGAGGCCAAGCTGGCCAAGTTCGAGGAAGTGGCTGCCACGGAGGTGGTTCCTCCCATGCGCGCCTCTGTGCCCGCGTCAGCGGCCGAGACCGCGCCAGGGATGCATTGCACCAACTGCGGCGCCGAATTGCAGCCCGGCGCCAAGTTCTGCCCCTCTTGCGGGCAAAAGGTCGAGGCCTGAGGCTAGCGAGCCTCCGGCAGACCATCAGAGAAATCGGCTGAGAACAGGACGAGTAGGCTTCAGAGCGAGGTCCAGAGAGTCGGCGCCAGGTGTGAGCCCGATACCCACGCAGAAGCTGAATGGCCCTGGGAGCTGTGTCCCGAACGAGCGATTCCAGTAGGCGACACCGGGGTTCGCACCCGTTATCCGGCGAAAGGCATAGGCCGACGGCCCGTGCCTCAAAAGCGATGGCGTTGACCTGCCATCGAAGCGGGGTGGCACCACGCGAGTTTACCTCTCGTCCCCACAAGGGACGAGAGGTTTTTGTTTGTCTCAAAACGCACGCGCGCAGGCGCACGCAGAGGAGGATTCGCATGGACAAGAAGGGTCGCGTTTTTTCCGGGGCACGCCCGACCGGGAGACAGCACCTCGGCAACTATTTGGGCGCCGTCAAAAACTATGTCAAGCTGCAAGAGGACTATGAATGCGTCTATTGCATCGTGGACCTGCACGCGCTGACCTCGCTGACGGATACCGCCAATCTGCGCCAGAACACCTATGAAATGGCGCTGGATTGGCTGGCCGCGGGCATGGATCCTGAAAAGAGCATCATTTTCATCCAATCGCACGTGCCCCAGGTCACCGAGCTGCACCTGCTCCTTTCCATGGTCACGCCCATGGGCCGCCTGACCCGCCTGCCCACGTTCAAGGAAAAGGTGCGCCAGCAGCCCGATAACGTCAACTATGGCCTGCTCGGTTACCCGGTGCTGATGGCCGCCGATATCGTGCTCTACAAGGCGGACACCGTCCCCGTGGGCGAGGACCAGGCCCCGCACCTCGAGTTCACCCGCGAGATCGTGCGCCGCTTCAACAACCTTTATGGCGAGGTGCTCATCGAGCCCAAGATCGTGCTGACCGAAACGCCGCGCATCATGGGCCTCGATGGCGTCAACAAGATGGGCAAGTCGCTGGACAACCACATCGAGCTGGCCGCCGAGCCCGCCGAGATTCGCCGCCGGATCATGACCATGGTCACCGACCCACAGCGCAAGTTCAAGACCGACCCGGGCCGCCCCGAGATCTGCAACGTCCAGACGCTGCACAAGATCTTTTGCCCGGACCCCGCGGTCCCCGCGCAGATCGCCGAGCAGTGCCGCAACGCCACCATCGGCTGCGTGCAACATAAAAAGATGTTCGCCGAGGACCTGATCCAGGCGCTGGCCCCGCACCGCGAGCGCCGCGCCGAGCTGGCCGCCCACCCCGAGCGGATTTGGGAGATCCTGGATGCCGGCGCGGAGCGCGCCCGCAAGCTGGCCAGCGAGACGCTGCGCGAGTGCAAGGAAGCCGTGGGCTTGCCCTAGAATCTGGGGAGTCAATCTACATCACTACCGTCACGAAATCGAACAGGCCGGCGCGCGTGCGCCGGCCTGTCTGGTTTCGAGGATCGGTCTCCCATCCGGGGAGCTATGGCACGTCCAGCAACATCACCACCTGGCCCGAGGCCGCGTCGCTGAGGTAGATGAGCCCGGTGGCCCGGTCCACGGCCATGGCGTTGGGCGAGCCAGTGAAGGGCAAGGAGCCCAGGTCCGCCAGGTCCTTGCCCCGCCAATAGTGGATCTCGCGGCTGCGGTCCACGTCCGGCCGCGCCCCCTCGATCAGGGCGACAAAGAGATGATCCGTGGTGGGGCTATAGGCCAGAGCGCGCGGCTGCTTGGTCAGGTCCAGCATTTGCGCCGCGCCGCCTTTGAGGTCGTTGGCGTGGAGCGTATAGCTCCCAAAGCGCCCCGCCACCGAATACAGGCGCCCCGCCGCCGCGTCCAACGCCAGGTCGATGGTGCTCACCCCGCCCAGGCTGGCCGGCAGGCGCTCGAACGAGCGGCTATCCAGCGCATAGATCATGTCGCCGCCATTGGAGCCGGGGATGCCGTTGAAGGCCGCCACGTACAGCCGGTTAGCCGTCGGATCGGCCACGATTCGGCGCGGCACGATCTCCAGGCCCAGCGCGGTGGCTTGCCAGCGCAGCCGGCCCACCACCTCCAGGCTATCCCGGTCGATCACGGCGTCGCCGACGTAGGCGCGGTTGGTGCCAGGGTCCACCGCCGCCGTTTCCGGCTGGCCGCCGATGGCAAGGGTCCGCCGCACCTGGCCGGAGCCCAGGTCGACCACCGAGGCCGTGCCGTCGCCCTTGTTCGCCACGAAGAGCAGCCCCTTGGCCTCGTCCACCGCCACCGCCACGGGGTGGATGCCCACTGGAATCTCGCCCTCGGGGAGCCCCTTGTTCGAGACGAAAACGCTATTGGTGCTGGGGTTGGCGATGTAGGCGCGCCTGGTGCGCTCATCCACCGCGATCCCCTGCGGGTCCATCGCCAGCGGCACCACCCCCACCACCCGGTTCGTCTCGCCGTCGATCACCGTGACCTGGTTGCTATCCCCGCAGGCCACATAGATCCGGTTGCGGCGCTCGTCCACGGCCACTGCCACCGGCCGCAGGCCGACCGGCACCGTCGCCAGCAGGCGATACGGCTCCTCCTCGATCACCGTCACGTCGTTGGTCCACGAGTTGGCCACATAGACGCGCCCGGTGGCCGCGTTAACCGCCGCGCCTCGCGGGTCGCCGCCGATGGGGAGGCGCTCCAGCACCTGGCCATCCTCGCTGCGCACGGCGACCAGGTATTGCTGATTCGCCGCGGCGTCATAGTCATTGACGTAAAAGCGCCCCAGGCGCGGGCTGGCCGCCAGCGTGTGATAGCCGTTCAGGCTCAGCCGGTAGAGGGGCTTCCACGTGCGGGTATCGATGGCCCAGGTCTCGCCATACAGGTTCAGGAACAGCAGGTTGGCCCGGGGATCGTGCGCCATGGCGACGATCTCGCCCTGGAGCTCGAGCGCGACCTCTTGCAGCACCTCGCCCGTGCCCGGGTCCAGCAGCGAGAGGCCGACGCCGCTGGCCGCGCCCACCAGCAGCCTGCCCTCCAGGCTCAGCAGTGCCGCCGGACCCTGCTCCACGCGCAAGGTGCGCGCCAGCGACTCGCCCTTCGCCCGATCGGCGGCGACGACGCTGATGCTGTCGTCTCGCTCGCTGGAGACGTACAGGCTCGCCGACCCTTCATCGGCCCACAGCGCCACAGGGCTGGCCCCCAGCGGGATGACCCGCGTGACGCGCTCCCCCTCGATCACTGAAAGGTTGGCCGTGGTCAGGTTGGCCACGTAGAGGCGGCCATCCAGCAGCGCCAGCGCCACGGGGCCGCGCCCCGCGCCGGGCAGCTCGCGCAGGGCGATCCGGCCCGCCACGGTAGGCCCGCTGAACGGTGAGAGCGATGTGGGCGAGGGCGCAGGCAGAGTGGCCGTGGGCTTGGGCGCGGCGGTAGGAGGCGGGGGGGTCTCCGTGGGCGCAAGCGGGGCGTTGGTGGAGGTCGCGGCAGGCGCAGCGGTCGCCAGGGGAGTAGCGGTCGCGGGCTCGGGCAGCGGGGTCGGCGCGACCTCCGCCGCGGGCTCCCGGCAAGCCGCCAGCAGTAAAAGGGCTGCCACCAGCCACGGTATCATCTTGCTGGACATCCCACCACCCCTCATCAAGCGGGGCGCACCAACACCTTGAGCGCGCCCTGGGTCCCGGCCCGCGCAAAGGCGGCCAGCCCATCCTCCAAGCGAAACTGCGAATCGATGAGCCCCGTCACATCCACCAGGCGGCGCTGCAACAGGCGCAACGCCGGGGCGAACGGGCCGCAGCGCGAGCCGACGAGCGTGATCTCGTCCACCACCAGGCCGGTCAGGTCGGCCTCGATGCGCCCATGGTAGGTGCTCTTGAGCATCAGCCTGCCGCGCGGGCGCAGCATGGAGCGGGCCAAGGCAAACCCCTCGGGATGGCCGGTGCAATCCACGACGCAATCGGCGCGCAGGTCCGCGGCCTCGGCGGCCAAGCGGGTCTCTATACCCAGACGCTGCAACTGCGCCAGTTTGCTCCCGTGCCGGCCCACACCAACCAAGTCGCAGCCCGTCAGGGCCAGCACCTGCGCCACCAAGAGCCCCAACTTGCCATCGCCCACCACGATAACGCGCTCGGTGGGCCGGATGTGGGCCTGCTCGGGGATCTCCAGGGCCGCCGCCAGCGGCTCGACAAAGACCGCCTCCTCGTCGCTGACCCCCGCGGGGACAGGATGCAGGCAATGGACCGGCAGCGTGCAATACTCGGCCAGGGCGCCATCCCGCCCCGCGATGCCCAGCGTGGTCCGGTGGGGGCAATGCGTCGGCGCGCCCGACCGGCAAGTGTCGCACACGCCACAATAGGCGTTGATCTCGCCCACCACCCGCTGGCCGACCCAGGCGGGATCCGCGGCCTCGGCCACCTCGCCGACGAATTCGTGGCCGAGCACGCCTCGAAAGCCCATATAGCCCCGCACGATCTCCAAATCGGTGTTGCAGATGCCGGCCAGGCGCACCTTGATCAGCGCTTCCCCCTCCGCGGGGATCGGGAGGGGCTGCTCCCGCAGGTTCAGCCGCCCGCCGTCGAATGCCAACGCCAACATGTCCACCTCCGCGGGCGCTCCTATAGCCGCGCCAGGTCCTCGAGCACCCGGCGAAACTCGTCCATGGTCGCCGTGGTCACGACGCGATCGGGCAGGTAGGGGCAGGGCGCAGAGTCGCGCGTCGAGATATCAAAGGTGCCGATCCGCTGCGCCAGGCCAGTGATCTCGACCTTGTCAAAGCCGATCAGCGGGCGCAGGATGGGCTTGGGCACGCCATACGAGATCGCCTCCAGGCTCGGCAGCGTCTGGCTGGCCACCTGCCCCAGGTTCTCCCCCGTGACGATGGCGTTGGCGTGGTGCTCCACGGCGAGCTCGGCGGCCTTGGCCATGAGCGTCCGCTTGCAAAAGATGCAAGTCCAGCGCTCGGCGCCGATCCGTTGCAATTTGCGATAGGTCTCGCCGAACGCCTCCTCCTGGTTGATGACGATGGGCCGGATGCGCCAGCCGTGCGACCAGGAAGCAAGCTGCTGGCAATTCTCCAGCGCCTTGTTGGTCTCCACCTCGCTTTGGCTCAGGTGCACCGGGATGATGACGCAGCCGCGTTTCATCATCATCCAGGCCGCCACGGGCGAATCGATGCCGCCCGAGATGAGGGCCACCGCCCGCCCGCCAGTGCCCAGAGGTAGCCCGCCCGGCCCCGCAAACGTCTGTCCATAGACCCGCGCGCCCTCGGGCCGGACCTCGACGCCCACGGTCAGGTCCGCGGCATCGGAGAGGTCCACCCGGCCGCCCAACGTCTTGTGGATCCGGTCGCCCACCAGGCGCTTGAGCTCCGGCGAGATGATCGGGAAGGTCTTGTCAGCGCGGCTGGCCAGGACGCGGAACGACCGCGAGGGCGAGTGCCCGGCCTCGCGCGCCACGGCCAAGGCGGCCTCGCAGATCGCCTCGAACTCGGCCGGCGCCGCCACCGCCGGGCTGAACGAGACGACGCCAAAAACAGTGCGCAGCCCCTCCAGAGCCTGCTGCACCTGCTCTGTGTGCACATAGATGCGACCGTGCACCGTCTCGATCGTATGCGGAATATCGCGGCCCTGCAAGCAGGCGTGGATATTGCTGCGCAATTGCTTGATAAAGCTCGGGCGGTTCGCGCCCTTGAGCGCGATCTCGCCGTATCGCACCAGAATCAGGCCCATCTTGGTCTCCTCAAAAGACAAGCCCGGCACGCGCCGGGCTTGTCCATCATGAACGTTGTTCGGCAGCGGCTAGCCGGCTGGTTGGCGCAGCCCGATGACCTCGTACACCGGGATCGGGCGGCTGATGCCCTTGAGCTCAGCCTGGCCCAGCGGCCTCGTCTCCACCACATCCCGGACCTCGTCCAAGGTCTCCTGGGTGATCAGTATCCGGGTGCCGTGCTCTTTGTTCAGCCCCTCGACCCGCGAAGCGATCACCACCGGCGGCCCGATCACGGTCAGCTCCATGCGCTTTTCGGAGCCGATATTGCCCACCGCCACCCAGCCCGTATTCATCCCGATCCCCACGTCAAAGGCAGGCAGGCCGCGGCGCTGCCAGGAAGCCCGCAGCTCGTCCACCCGGCGGATGATCTCAATGGCGGCGCGACAAGCATCCTCGGCGCCCTTGGGCGTGGCGAAGGGGATGCCAAAGAAGGCCAGCAATTGATCCCCGGCGAACTCGTCGATGGCCCCCTGGTACTCGAAGATGACGTCCGTCACTTCGCGAAAATACTCGTTCAGCAGCAGGACCATGATCTCGGGGGGCGTGCGCTCCACCAGGCCCGAGAAATCCCGGATGTCGATGAACAGGATGGTGGCGCGCCACCGGTCGCCGATGAGCTCCTGCAGGCCACCCCGGCCCAGCACGGCGCGGACCACATTGGGGGAGACGTAGCGCTGCAGGTTGGCCCCGATACGCTCTTCCTCGCGGATGCGTCGCTGCAGGCGGTTGTTCTCGATGGCGATGGCCATCTGCGTGGCGATGGCCAGGGCCAGCTTTTCGTCGCTGGCGGTGAAATAGCTGCCCTGCGCCTTGTTCACCAAGACCATCGCGCCCACCAGCCGAGCGGTGGTAAAGAGGGGGACGTGCAGCAGGGAATCCAGCTCAATGGGGTCGGCGGCGGAGCCGTAAAGATGCTCGTCGCGCACGGACACCAGCATTTGCGCGCGGTTTTGGGCGATGGTCTGGCCGATGGTCCCCTCGCCGATGCGCAGCCGCTTGCCCCTGAGCCCCAGGTCGCTGCCCCACCCCCTGGCGACCTGAACGACCAGTTGCATGCCGTCGGCGGCCCGCTCATCCAACAGTGCGATGACTCCCCCGCCTGCTTCCGTGGAAGCCACAGCTCTCTCGAGCATCTGGGCGGCGATCTCGTCGATGGGCATGTCCGAGATAATGGACTCGCCCATCTCGTAAAGGAGGTTCAGCTCCTCATAGCGGAGCAGCATCTCGGTCGCCAGGCCGTCCAGCTCTTGATCCTTGCGGACCTGCGCCTGGACCAGGTGCTGCAGCCAGTCCATGCTCGCCAGGAGGCGCGCGTCGCCGCCGGCGCCCGCCCCTTCGTCCAGGCGCCCAACGAGCACGGCGGCCCTGGAGCCCTGCAACGAGATCGAGGCCGCGGCGATCCCCCGGCCGCGGGGATCGACCTGGCACGAAGCGCCATCGGGAGGCAGATCGAACCGGGCCGTCTTCCACCCCGCGCCGAGCTCGGCATCCCCGGCCAATAGCGCCCCATCCTCACCCAGCAAACATACATGCAGGCCACAAAGCATGGTGAGGCCCTGCAACAGGTTATCGAGGTTCTGAGTGTCTAGACTCGTCTGGGCCTCGAAACCGTGGTTGTCCACTTGGCGCTCCTTGGCCTACACGCTTTCCAGGACTTCTTCGATGTGCTGCTGCAGAGCCTTGGGACTAAACGGCTTGGTGACGAACTTGGCCACTCCCGCCTCCATGGCGCTGCGCTTAGCCCGCTCGTCTCCGCGCGCCGTGAGCATGATCACCGGCACCTGCGCTCCGGAAGGGGTGTTCCTCAGCTCTCGGCACAGCTCGAACCCGTTCATATCCGGCATGGCGATATCCAGAATATACAGGTCGAACGGCGTCTTGGCATTGGCAGCCAGCGCCTCGAGGGCGCTAAAGGCCAAAACCACCTCGTACCCCTGGCGCATCAGCACTTTTTTGACCAGGTAGCCGATATGCGGTTCGTCGTCCACCACCAAGATCGCCTTGCCCATCTGGCTCACCTAGAGATCTCGTCTGCTAAGCAGCCTGCGCCCGCCGCCCCCGCTTGAAGAGCGAAGCCAACTCGCCCGTCTCCCAGACCACCAGCAAGGGGACGGCGTTGAACAACGACGAATAAGTGCCGACCAAGAACCCGATCAGCATGGTCAACACAAAGTGCTTGATGGTCGCCCCGCCAAAGAAGAGGATCGCCACCAGGATGAACATGGCGTTCAGTTGGGTAGCCAAGGAACGGTGCAGCGTCTCCAGCAGGCTGCGGTTGACCACGGTCTCGAAGGGCTCGCCGCGCCGCTTGGGGATATTCTCGCGGATGCGGTCGAACACGACGATGCTATCCGAGACGGAAAAGCCGATCACCGTCAGAATCGCCGTCAAGAACAGCGAGTCGACCTCCCAGCCAAACAGCAGCCCCCACAGGGCGAAAAAGCCGACCGAGATCCAGACGTTGTTGAGCATGGCCGCGATGGCGCAAACCCCATAGCGGAACGAGTTGGGCACCTTGCGAAAGGTAAAGGCGATAAAGGCCAGGATAAAGATGGAGGCCACCGCCACGGCGATGATCGCCCCGCGGGTGACTTGCTGACCGATGGTCGGCCCCACGGAATCGAAACGCAGCTCGGTCACCTCGCCGAACTTGGCGCGCAGCTCGCCCTCGATGGTCGCCTTCAGGTCCGCATCGAGCTCCTTGGAGCGGATGATCACATCGCTGCCGTCACCCACCGACTGCACGGACGTATTCGCCAGATCGCGCGCGACAAAGACCTCGCGGACCTCTCCAGGCTCCACGGGTTGCGCGAAGCGCAGCTCCAGCAACGACCCGCCGGTGAAATCGATGGATAGCCGCACCGGCGTGCCAAAGCGGACGGTGGAGATGATCATCACCACCAGGGAGAGCACAATCAGCAAAGCAGAGATCGCCAGAAAAATACGGCGTTTGCCAATGATATCCAGCATCCAAGCCTCCATCATATGATACGGCAGTGGGATTCAGCCGGCACCTGCTAGATGCCGAGCAGCCATTTCTTGTTGAGCAGGGACTCGCCCGACAGGTGATAGACGGTCCTGAGAAAGGTACGCGTGATGGTGATGGCGGAGAACATGCTGACCGCCACGCCCAAGAACAACGTCACGGCGAAGCCCTTGACGATGCTGGCTCCCAGGGTGTTGCCAAAAACCCACAGCACGGCGCAGGTAATGAACACCGCCAGGTTAGAGTCCCAGATGGCCGTCCAGGCGCGGTCGAACCCGGCCT
>Ga0123330_1000659_pt1 | contig 38211 bp, 32 predicted proteins | sample BioC13SIPDNA_2_FD_89704 | JGI IMG/M metagenome (GOLD analysis project Ga0123330, IMG submission 89704) | Anaerobic biogas reactor microbial communites from Washington, USA - Biogas_R2_A C13 SIP DNA | ecosystem: Engineered > Bioreactor > Anaerobic > Unclassified | place: Washington, USA... | reverse complement strand
TTCTCTCTTCTCTCTTCTCTCTTCTCTCTTTTTTTACTCTTTACCAACAATCCGCTCTGCTTCCCAACAGGTGGCGCTCTACTATACAAATAAGCAAGAAGTATGCCAAAAAAGCGCTGCTCTCCCTGGGTAAGAGAAAAGCCGCCAATCCTTTAGTTCAGATGGCAGCCCTTTTATTCACAAGACCAATGTATCGTTTATATTTTTCGATAATAGGAAAGCCGTTGCAGGCCATGTGCAAAAAAGTACATACTACCCGTATCTTATCAGCCCTTTCCTAAAATAGGAGAGTAACGGAAAGATAAACTGATATGAGGAGTGAGAGGTAACAAGTAAATAGGGTTTTGATTCTGAAGGATGTTGACCCTTCGGGTGCAACTATTAAAGGCTGCGCTCATGGGGGGTTAGTGAGAAAAGTGAGGAGGAATGGATTATTGGTCGTCGGTCGCTTCACCCTTGCAGGTCGCTATTGAGTCTTCGCTCCATGGGGGAATAATTAGAAAAGTAGCGAGTGAGGGCTATAGAGGTCAGGGAAGAAGAGTAGCCGGAGCTATTCCAGGCCGTATTTACTCAATTTACGGTACAAAGCGGAACTGTGAATGCCCAGCATCTTGGCGGTTTGCTGTTTGTTTCCCCCACTTTCCTGCAAATACTGGATTATCATCTGTTTTTCTATCTTCTCGATAAGCTGGGGAAGACTGCTCTGCCCGTCATCCAGTATCTCGATTTTAGCAAATTTCTTATCCTTGTTTTTCTGATTCAGAGAAGGAAAATGCTCCATCCGGATTAACTGCTCGCCGTGCATTAGTGCCAAATTTATGGCCCTTTCCAGCAGGTTCTCCAGTTCCCGTACATTGCCGGGCCAGGAATATTCCTGCAGTAAATCTATCGCTTCTGGCTCAATCCCGGAAATATCGGTTTTCAAACACTGGTTTATTCTATGAATCAAATCATTAACCAAAAGGGGAATATCATCCATTCGCCTTCTCAAAGGGGGTATATTCAATCCTACAACATTGAGGCGATAATATAGATCCTCACGAAACTCCTGATTTTCCACCATTTTTTCCAGGTCGCGGTTGGTGGCGGCGATTACGCGGACATTAATAGCTATTGGGGTGGTTCCTCCCACCCTTTCCACCACTTTTTCCTGTAAAACTGTTAAGAGCTTGGTCTGCATGGTCAAGGGCATATCGCCGATTTCATCGAGGAAAATAGTCCCCCCCTTGGCCAGTTCAAATTTTCCCGGTTTCCCACCCTTTCTAGCCCCGGTAAAGGCTCCTTCTTCATAGCCAAAAAGCTCTGACTCCAGCAAATTTTCGGGCAAGGCGGCACAATTTATTCTTACAAAAGGCCAATTTTTCCTTTCACTGCCATTATGAATGGCCTGGGCAAAGAGTTCCTTGCCGGTACCGCTTTCTCCGGTAATGAGAATCGTAGATATGCTGTAAGAAAGTTGCCGGGCCATGGACTTTACCGCCAGGAACTCCTGACTGCAACCAACCAAATCGTCAAAGATCCACCTGGCACTATATATCTGACTTACCTCATCCCGGTAAAGGCTTAATTCCTTCTCCGTTTCCTGCAGTTTCTTGGCCAGGATTTTAGCCCCGGACATATCCAGGAACAGGCTGTGTCCGATAGCTCCTATTATCTTGCCATGCTTTATGATGGGGGTACGGGTAACTATGGTATCCTGGCCCCGGATAGGCCATATATCTGCTTTATCCACCCTGCCGGTTTTCAGTATTTCTATCATCTTGGAATGAGGCAGGATTTCCAGTACATATTTGCCTATTACCTCCTCTTTTTTCATCTCCAAAATATCCAAAAAGGTCTGGTTCATTACCGTAATATAACCTTCTTTATCAACAATTACATAGGCCATATGAGGACTTTCTATCAAACCCTCCAGAATAGCGGTGAATTCCTTCTCCGTTTCCTGCAGTTTTTTCATAAGAATCTTGGCCCCGGACATGTCCAAAAAAAGGCTACTGGCAATAGCCCCGATTATTTTCCCGTTCTTAATAATCGGCACCCTGGTTACTATGGTATCCCTTCCCTTTACTGTCCAAATGTCCGCCTTGTCCATACGACCGGTTCGCAAAACCTCAGGTAACCCTGAACTAGGGGTTATATCCAGAATATTCCTTCCTACGACATCTTCTTTCTTCATCTCCAGAATATCCAGGTAGGTTTGGTTAATGGAGCTAATTATTCCATCACTGTCAACAATCACATAGAACATATAGGGATTTTCAATCAAACCCTCAAGTATACTGGTAATCTCATTAACTGTTAGATCTGACACAGCCATTCACCCCTTTTACCACTTGCTACATAAACATGTAGCCTGTATGACTTACCAGGGTTCTAATGACAAGTGCTTCGAAAGCAACTAAAAATCCTGTTGCATACTCCCGGTCTATTAAATGTATTCAATAGCAACCTCGATTTTCCCTTTTTCCAGGTAAAGCAAAGCATAACTACCTTTTTTATCTAGGCGGGGGCGGGAAGGGCTTCCTGGGTTAATCAACCAGATACCTTCGATTTGCTTACAGAAAGGAATATGGGTATGGCCAAATAAAACCACATCGGCACCCAGCTCCAAACCCCTGTAATAAAGAGAATTTACGCTGATTTTTACCCCGTATTGATGCCCATGAACCATATAAAAGCGCTTTCCCTCTAAATCCAATATGCGCTCGGCCGGGCCGGATTCATAGAAATCACAATTGCCAGCTACAGCATGCAGCATAACTCCCCCCAGATGATGAGCTATTCTTTTAGCATCGCTTAAGAAATCCCCGGTAAAGAAGATTTGATCCGCTTTTACCAGTTTTAATTCCCGGCAGATTTTTTCAATCCTGCCGTGGGTATCACCTATAACAGCGATTTTCAAAAGAATTCCCCCTTAGCTGCCAGGTAGTTAATTCAAATTATCAAGACTTATTCAAAAGGTCTGGTGGAAAATATTACGGAAAGGATGGATTAATACAGATAAGGCCTGCTGCTTTAAACAGGAGTCATTTCCGCGTTTGAAGCTATAATTGTAGTAACGGGACGGGCTATAAATCCCTGCAAGGTTTTTCAAGTACTACCCAAAAATAATCTTTCTATCAGCGGGCGGGCTTGCTCTAAAGCCTTCCCCCGGTGACTTATAAGGTTCTTAGTCGCTGATGGCAGCTCAGCAAAGCTCTGGGTATAACCCTGGGGTATAAAAAGAGGATCATAGCCAAATCCTCCTTTTCCTGCTGTCGCCAGAGCTATTCTCCCTTCACATATTCCTTCCACCGTTTCCACATTTCCCTGAGCATCACTCAGGGCAATAACGCAAACGAATCTCGCCGTCCTCTTGTCTTCCTCTATCATTTCCATCAGCTTAAGCAACTTCTGGTTGTTCTCTTCATCACTGGCCAATTCACCGGCAAAGCGCGCCGAATATATCCCCGGCTGTCCCCCCAGGGCATCAACTACCAGTCCCGAATCATCCGCCAAACATATTTTCCCGCTGGCCTTGGCTGTAAGTACCGCTTTTTTTATGGCATTTTCCGCAAAAGAATTACCGTCTTCCTCTACCTCGGCCAGGTAGGGTAGTTCCTCCAGGGTAAGAATATTCAGATTTAGCTCACGAAGAATCTCCTGTAGTTCCAGTTTCTTCTTGCGATTTCTGGTAGCCAGCAACAATTCTCTTGGCATTTCTCTAAACTCCCAATATAGTCTTTTGTAAAGCAATGAGTTCCTGAATGCCTTTTCCCGCCAGTTCCAGCAGTTGGTCCAGTTCTGCCCGGCTGAAAACGGTTCCTTCAGCCGTTCCCTGAATTTCTATAAAATCGCCGTTCCCGGTCATTACTACATTCATATCAACATCGGCCTGGGAGTCTTCAATATACTCCAGGTCCAGAATCGGCGTACCATCGATAATACCAACACTTATAGCCGCTACAAAATCTTTTACCGGAATAGTCTCAATAATCCCCTGTTCCTTGAACTTCTTAAAAGCCAGGTAAAGAGCTACAAAGCTTCCGGTAATGGCTGCAGTTCTAGTTCCCCCATCTGCCTGCAAGACATCACAATCTATCCACAGGGTGCGTTCACCCATAGCCGGCATATCCACTACTGCCCGTAGCGACCTACCGATCAACCTCTGGATTTCCGAAGTCCGCCCGCTAATCTTCCCTTTACTGGCCTCTCGTTGCGTCCGGGTTTCGGTTGAAGAGGGCAACAAGGAATACTCGGCCGTAACCCAGCCACTACCTTTGCCGCGAAGAAAGGGAGGGACCTTTTCCTCCATCATGGCCGAGCACATTACCCGGGTATCACCAGCTTCAATAAGTACTGAACCGTCCGGGTATTTTTGAAAACCAGGAATAATTCTTACTGTACGCATTTGGTCATTGCCTCTGTTTTGGGGTCTTTCCATTAGTTAACCTCCACTTATTAAAATTTTGATTTTAAGAGCAGGAATTACTCTTGTTGATATCTTCCCCATAAGCATCAATATCTACCTCCAGGCCCAGGCACAACAACCAATAGCTCCATTGTACTGAGGCTGGGGCAGTTGGTAGACTTCAGACCCGGTCTCTCGGACTATTATTTTGGCCAGGGCAGAATTCAAGGCTCCGCCGCCGGCCAGAATTATGTTCTTGCTGCGCAGGCGATTGAGCATGGCGGAAACCCGGCGATAAAGGCTGTAGTTTACACCGGCAGCCAGATGGGAGACGGGGTGTCCTTCGACAATCCGAGCTATTAACTCGGTTTCTCCAAAGATTGCACAGGTAGCATTCAATTCTACCGCTTCCTCACTAAAAGAAGACAATTCTTCCAGGCTCATACCCAGCACCGCAGCCATATTCTCCAGATAGCGCCCCGAGCTGGCAGCACAGCGGTCATTGGTTAAAAAGTCAAGCATCTGCCCTTGCCTCACTTGTACTACCTTGGTATCCTGTCCTCCGATATCCAGGAGGGTAAAATCCTGGAGGCCGCTCTGCCACAGGGCCCCATAAACATGGGCCTGAATCTCAGGAATTTGTTCCGCTCCCGCTATTTTTACACTGATCTTACCATAACCGGTAGCGATTATTCGCTCCTGGCTAAAGCCCAGTCCGGCTAAATCAACCCTCATTTCTCCGTCTGCTATTCTCCCGCAATTCCGGTAAAAGAATACTGTATCATAAAGGCTATGATTAATAATCTCTTGACCATCCATTTCAATTATTTTTACCGTTCTGGAACCCAAATCTATTCCTGTAACTGACATTTCCTTCTCCTAAATCGATGATTGATTCTACTGCAAAAAGTTATAAATATTCATTGGCTTGTATAAATATACCGCTCCAGCGTCCTTAATAGCGACCGAAGGGAGCATCAGTTGTGCCCGACAGGGCGCTTCGCATGGGCAATACCTGTGGCTTGTCTCGCGGCTCAAGGGGTGTTGCATCCATGCTTCGCCAACGCTCGCTTTGTATATTTATGCAACCCTTATGCAACAAAAAGGGGGGTTCGCAGTGGAGTAGCCTTTATTTCTTCAGCATACTTACAAAGGACTCCAGGCGCATCCTGCTTCGAGCATCAACTTTTCCTGGGCGATCCCCTTCCAGGGTTAAGAATGGTATTTTAAGCCTTTCCCGGAAAATAAGATCTTCTATCTGGCGAAAGCAAAAAGTCTGGGTATAGTGAATTACGCCCTGTACATCTCTTACAGCCAGTTGTTCTTCAATATCCTCCAGGCGGGCAAAGGCCCCATAGGGATAAGTATAGTGCAAATACTGTTCAATAATATCGCTGCTTTCTACCGGCATGGAAAACTGTCTCTGGACTTCATTGAACACCACCCTGGCCCCCATAAGCTCCAATAGCTGGTGCAAGTCCGTGAAAATAGGGGGGACTCCTATATAAGCCAAGCGAACTTCTTCCTGAATAGGTCTTCGTTTTCCCGCTTCTTCAACAAAACTATGCAATTCAGCTTCAAACTCAGCCGGATTACCGTTAAAATCACTGGAGCAAAGTAAATAATAGTGATTCTCCTGCCCGGTAACCAGGTTATCCCGCCAAGTCATCCGGTCTAGCTCCCGGCACAATGAGCGGATTTTCTCCAGCCGGGCCCGGGCCTTTAAAACCTCTTCCATATCTACCTCAAAGAACTGCATCAACTTGTCCACCTGGGCTTCCAGTTGCGACCGCTCCCGGTCGAACGGAAAGGCAAAGGGAATAATCTTCTTATTCCTTAATTGTAAGGTTTCCATAAGCGCCTGGGTATTGCTGCAATCTCCATGCATAACAGCAATTAACGCTTCCATATCATAATTCAGGCTGGTGGCATAGAGTCCTTTTATCCAGCCACAGCAGTTGCGGGGATAGCCTTCTTCTTCCGCCAGGTCAACCATGGATTGGGGACTTAGAGAATTAATGAAAACATTATTCAGGTCCACTGGAGTCTTCCCTGCCGCTAATATAACCTCTACCGGAATGCTGGTGGTAAAGCCTACCCTGCTCATTTTTGGCACCTCAATCCCAATCCAGCTTGTGAATTTCCTTTATTATATCACCCATCAAAAGTCTCCCCACATTAAAGAAGGAATCATCATGCCCACTGACATAGAATTCATGCCGCGGCTTTTTGCCACTGTTGTTAAAAAGATCCTGGGCCCCGAATATTTCCTGTAATTCGTCAATAGTCTCACAAGAAGTATCTACCAGCTCGAGCTTTTCGCCCGCAAATTCACTGATGGCAGTTGCCAGGAAAGGATAATGGGTACAACCCAGAACCAGGGTATCAATACCCTGGGCCAGTAAAGGCCCCAGGTATTCTGCTACCGCTTCCCGGCTTTCGCTGTTGTTCAACTTCCCGGCCTCCACCAGGGGAACAAAGCGAGGACAAGCCGTTTCGTAAACCTGAAAATCTGGTTCCAGTTCCTGAATCTCCCGGGTATAAGCTTTCTTGTTTACGGTGGCTTGCGTAGCTGCCACTCCTATTTTTCCATTGCGGCTGAGCCTTGCTGCTGACCGGGCACCGGCTTTAACCACCCCCAGCATAGGCAAGCTATACTCCTGCAAAACCGAGGGAAGGGTAACCGAGGAATGGGTACCACAGGCTACAATAATCGCTTTTACTTGCTTACTTATGAGAAAGGAAATAATCTTATGGGCGTAATTAAACAGCTGTTGTTCCGATTTGTTTCCATAGGGTACATGAGCTGTATCTCCAAAATAGATAAAGCTTTCATCAGGCATTTTTTCCATCAAGGATTTTACTACCGTCAATCCCCCTACCCCTGAGTCAAAAATGCCTATGGGCTCGTTTTTCCCCAAAATCTACACCTCTTTTTGTCTAAATCAAGTAAGATTCTACTGCAAAAAGTTATTAATATTCATTGGCTTGTATAAATATACCGCTCCAGCGTCCTTAATAGCGACCGAAGGGAGCATCAGTTGTGCCCGACAGGGTGCTTCGCATGGGCAACACCTGCGGCTTGTCTCGCGGCTCAAGGGGTACCGCGCTAACCTCTCATCCATGGTCGTCAACCTTAATAGTGACATCCGAAGGATGGAACATCAGGAGTACCCGCAGGGTGCTGCATCCATGCTTCGCCAACGCTCGCTTTGTATATTTATGCAAACCTTATGCAACAAAGGGGTTTTTGCAGTGGAGCCAAGCAACAATGATTTCATAAATAATTTATCACTTTCGCCGCCTATATTCTATTCTATATTATCAGATATATTGCTATGCAAACATAAGCGGGAGACTCCACAATATAAGAGTCTCCCACAAATCCCCGAGCATATCAAGTAAATCATCGCTTAAAAATACTCTACTAACTCACTTTGATAGGAGAAGTAAAATCCACTTCCCCCTTTATTATATCTATTTCTCGACCATCTATCATGAAAACCAGCTGTTTTACCGCCGGGAATTGGGCCAGAGTTTGGCAAACTGCATCAAGCATCTGTTTTTCCTCGACCTCATTCTCCAGGCGGCGAAGCTCAGAACTAAAATCCAATATGCAAGTCCCATCCGGTTTTAGATTTATGTCCAAAAGCCTGGTTCCTTCCGGAAATACGTTACGATAAGCCGGATTATCTGGACCCTTTAGAAGTTCTTGCAAAGTGCTGCGAGCGATACCCTCTGTCCTGGTTATTTCTCTCCTTTCCATTACCAACTCCTCTTTATCAGCTTGAGCAAAGTACAATTTTATATTAATGCTCTCACCTTTTTCCCGAGTTGGGATAAGTTCTTCCGGATTCTTCTTCACTTCCGTCTTGCTTTTATCTTCCGGTGCCAGCTTTATAAGATCTTTCCATGCTTTCAGGTTTTGCTCGGGAGCTACTGAAGAACAGCCGCCACTTAAAAGACAAAGCACCAGAAGTATCACGGCCAAAATACTGACTACTTTGCTGGTCATAATTACCTTCCTCCCCTCTTTATTCCTTTAATAGAATACGAAAATGAGAAGAAAATTATGACCCATAAAAAAAAAGAGAACACATATGGTGTTCTCTTATGAAGGAGGAGTTATTATAACAAATCAAGGATTTGTCCGTCCTTGATTTTGCTTTCTCTCCAAAAAGAATTCTAGCAGAAATATAGGAAAGATGTCAACTTATTACGAATAATTTAGATAATATATTAATTTTTAAAGATCCTTAAGCCATTTTCTTTCCACTTTCCAACATGTTTTTCTTTTCATGGCGGACTATATTAATGAGATTATCTTTGTTCAAATCGTCAACCAGATAAAGGGCACCCCCAGCATTGGCTGATAATTTTTCCAGGTAAAAACGATTTGACTCTAGTCCGATACATATAAAATGAATCTTGTTTTCCCGAATATGAGTAGCAGCTTCCAGAGCATCTGCCTGGGCATCCAAAGTCCAGAGAGGGATATTGGGAATACCATCTGATATCAGAACCAGCAAAGGATTTCTCACCCGGTTGTTCTTAATCAAGTTAACCGCAGTCATAATACCATCGGCCATGGGCGTAAGACCTGCCGGGCTTATGGTAGACAGCCCCTTGTTAAGAATGTTCTGGTTACGGGTAAAAGGTACAACCACCTCACTGCTCCGTTCTTGGAAGGTAACCACTGCCACTTTTTCTTTTCCGCTAAGAAGAAGATTCTGAGCCAGGAAGCAAGCAGCCTGTCGCTTGTCTCCGGCCATACTCCCACTGGCATCGATTAAAAGACACACATCAATCGGTACATAACTCTTCTTGTCATAATAATGCAGGTCTTCCTTTTTAATGGTGAAGTGAGGATCGTTTCTTAAAAAACTGTTCTTCATCGCCTGCACAATGGTCTCTGGTACTGCCAAATCTCCGGACCAATTCTTATCCGGGTTATTGACCGTTTTATTACGGTTGGTAAATTCTACTTGGGTTTGCTTCTGATCAACCTGCCCCAGTTTACGGAAGCGACTGTTCCCTCCTGAGGGCATTTTACGCATATTGCGACGAATTTCAGTTTCCAGCTCGCACTTATGGTTTATTACAAAATCTTTAAGCTGCAGGCCTTTCCTGGTCATCACTTTACCCAGGATGGTATCTTTAATCAACCCCAATTCTTCCAGTTGTTCAACATAATGTTCTACATCGCCCCACTTCTTCTTCTGCTGGTCAACCCCTTTACGTTTGAAAATGTTGGTGGAATAGTTTTCCATGAATTCCTCAATCTCATCAACTCCACCAAATTTCTCGGCCAGTTTTAATATCAACTGGTTCACATTTTCTTTGTCTGGCAGCTTGTAGGCATTTTGTCCTTTGAAGTTCTTCCAGGGCAATTTAATATATCCAGCAAAGCTATCTTCCGCCTGCTTCTGGTTGCCATGAATTATATTACGAACTTTTACCGGCTTTATACCAGAGCTTATAATTACTTCTTCAACTGCTTCTGCTATTACATATACCAGGTAATACTCTTCACGATCCAAACGGGCAAGAACATGAACATGATCAAAACCTTCCTCTCCTTCGATGAAAGGCTTAACCTGGTCCTGGTACAATTCATAGATAACACCCTTACCCAGGCTTGTGGTAATGAATATCTTTTTGGCATATTCGGTTACCATTTTTACACGTTCATCTTCAGCAAACTGCAACTGGGGGTCTTTCTCCAAAAAATGCTCATCCAAAGCCCAGAATATCGCCCTCGCCACATCACGCGGGTCTATTTCACCCGGCTGGTGGAAGACATCAATATGCACCACCTGATTAGCTTCTACGAAATCCAGGTACATCTTTCCCGCATCACGATTAAGCAGGATTTTGACCTGGCCTTTTACTCTTTTTTCCGGCATCCGGGCGTGCCCCCGGAGACTAACTACGCTACTCTCCCCCAGCCTTACGCCCTGGTTTTGCCCGAAATAAAGGTTCAAATAGTTCCCTACCGATGCCGACTTGTCAACATTGGTGTTTTCACCGAGCATAAGACCTCACCCCTTTCGCATCAGGTGGGAGTTAAAGTTTTTTCGGTATTAACCAGCTCTCCCCGGCTCATATCCTTCAGAGGACGCGCCACCTGCTGGAAATAATCGGGGGAAGTTTCCTCGTCCTTCTTGTTCTTCTTGCTCTTGAAGCTGAGTATTCCTTCCTTGGCACCTTTCATATCAACATCGTTGAGCATCCGCACTAAAACATCACCATTAACACGATGTTTCAGGACCAGGGGTATCATGTCCGTAACATCACTAATTAGAACTTTGTCATGGCCTTTGATGATACTGTGCAAAAGGGCTCCCTGTTGCATGGCCTCGGTTGCTCTGATACTTTCAAGATTATGTTTTATATACAAGCGTGAAATATAATTGCGAAGATAATCTGGCAGGTCTGCATTCCGGTAGTTTTCAGCCCATTTGAGGATTTTTTGACGATAAACATCATTCTGGGCCTCATCTTCTGCGGTTGAGTATTTCTTTTTGGCCTGACTGACCTTAAAAGCATAAGAATTCTCTTTTAGTATCCGGGCTATAGCCTCCACTGAATCTGGTCGGCCCATATAATAGACCATGTCAAAGCGGTCTGATAATTGCCGCCTTATTTCTTCCAACGGTCCCGGTTCCTCATCAGGGTTGGAAGCTGCCCAAACCGAAACACTTACCGGGATTTCCACCACAGGTAAACCAGCTTCCTCAATTTGAATATGACCGGGTTTATTACCCATAACATCAAGTAAGATATCAGTAATCTCCGGTGAAGTATCCGCCAGGCGGTTTATTTCATCAATGAATATGATTCCCCGGTGAGCCTGGGGGATTAGTCCGGGAAGTAAACGTGCTTCCGGGTGAAGCGGGTCAGTCAACCTGGCTAAATCAATACTTCCAGCTACCGTCCCGACTTTAGCTGATTGCGATATTTCCAAAAAGGGCATAGTAATTTCTTCTACACCCAGAGCTTCAATCTCCGCCGCAGTTAAATCACGGTGTTGCGGGCAATGGGGGTTATCCGGGTCACAGTTATATATACAATCTTTAATGCGTTTAATCTTGGGAAGGATTCCTCGCGCTGCTCTTGCTATAGTAGTCTTCCCCGTACCTCTGACTCCTTCTGCATGAACATGCAAGGGTTCACCAACATAAGTTGAAACTATGGACATCATTGTCAGGTCAAACAAGGGTGCATTACCCTCGTATCTTTCAAGCTTATAAAATGGTATCATGGGCCTCACTCCAATCTTTTCAGCCGAACCTTCATAGTTCTAAACTACTCTCCTCTCTAACAATTACATGTAAAAAATTCTAGTGGGTAAGCCGAAACAAAGCTGGTAATGCTTTCTAAAATTCTCCCTCCTTTAAACTCAATTCAAAACGTTCTTTTTAACTATCCTTAGTATAAGCTATTTTGTGATTTTTTTCTCTATGTTTTCTGCACTTGGTCAAATAAATCGCATACTTTGCACTAGCACCTTGCTGCAGTGACTATTTTAAGGCATATTTAAAAAACCAGAAAAAAACAGGAAAAAGACCTATCCCTTAGGGCTTTCCTCCTGTGATTTTTGGAACTTGTTTTCAATAGCCTTTCCAAGCTCATCTCAAGGCAGATTCTGTATGCACTATCCCTTTTTAAGGTTAATGTGCCCTATTTTAAGTATATTTAGCCCTAAGTTATTCCCATCTTGTTCCTTAGTAATCTTGCCTTGGCTCTACTCAGGATGATATCTTTATCACAATTAGCCAGGTGCAAAATATAGGAACCTTCTCCCAGATTTATGACTTCCCTAATATAGTTAACATTCACAATAAAAGCCTGGTGAGCTCGAAAAAAGTATCTCTCATCCAGAATATTCTCTAATGCATTAAGGGTATAGTTGCTCATAAAATTTTGCCGGCAAGTACAGATCTGCACTTTTTTGCCCTGGCTTTCACAATAAATAATATCAGGCTGGTTAACGAGACTGATTTTTCCTTTCTCGCGAACAATCAGCCTGTTGGAATAACTCTCCATATCTTTGCAGGTTTCTAGAATAAAATCGATGCGATCTTTAACTCTATTTCTTACCATATCTTCAATGGCGGTCCAATGAGCTATTTGAAAGCGCGCCCTTTGAATGGTCTTGTCAATTCGCTTCTGCTCTATTGGTTTAACAATATAATCTAAAGCCCCCATCTCAAATGCTTTTACCGCCATATCTTTTTTAACAGTAACAAAAGCGAAAAGGGGGGGAGATTTTAATTCTCGTAATTTTTCTGCTGTCTCCAAACCACCCATTTCGGGCATAGTAATATCCAGAAATACTAAATCCACCTTTTTTTCCTGGCAGATCATAAGAGCCTCAAGACCATGAAGTGCTTCTCCTACTATTTCCAATTCGTTAATTTGTTCCAGCAAATAACGAAGCACTATTCTTTCCCGCTCATCGTCATCTACAATCAAAACTCTTAAAGGCACCAGCATCAATCCTTCAGCTATTATAAAGAAGTGGCTTGTATAAATATACCGCTCAGCTCCAACGCTCGCTTTGTATATTTATGCAACCCTTCTGCAACAAAAGGGGTTTTTGCCGTGGAGTCTATATTAAATAATATAGGTTTTTTAGTTTTTAGACAACTTTATGGGTTTGTCTCTGGCCAAGAATCTTTAATTTTTTAACTTGCGGGTGATAAAATCCTTCCCCCTCATTATAATCATATTAGAATCCATGGCCTTAGGGTGAATAACTTGTTTCTTAGGGTTTATATTAAGCGGTATTTTTGATAATCTGGTAGTGTCAGGTAAAATCTTAGAGGAGGTCGATAATTTTGCGTTACGAAGGAATGGTTTACCGGCCCCCCAGTGAAGCCCAGAGTCTGATTATACAAGCTACTATTGGTTGTCCCCACAACCGTTGTACCTTCTGCTCTCTGTATAAGAATACGAAGTTCAGGATACGCCCGGTGGAAGAAATAAAGGAAGACCTGCGGATGGCCCGGGATTATTATGGTGAATATATTGAATCCGTTTTCTTTGCTGACGGTAATACCATAATAATGAAAACGGAGCAACTGCTGGATATTTTCGAATACACCCGCAGCCTTTTTCCTTATCTTGAGCGCATAACCGTCTATGGTTCCTCCCGTTTTGTCAACAAAAAGAGCCTGGAGGATTTAAAGCGGTTGCGGGCCGCAGGCTTGAAACGGATTCATACCGGTATGGAGAGTGGAGATGATATTATCCTGGAAAGGATTAAAAAGGGCACCAATTCTCAAGAGATTATCAGCGCCGGTCTAAAGCTGAAAGAAGCGGGTATTTCGGTAAGCGAGTACTACCTGGTAGGCATAGGCGGAAAGGAAAGAAGCCGGGAACATGCTCTCAACAGCGCCCTCACCTTGAGCGCCTTCAGCCCGGATTTCATTCGCTTAAGAACCTATGTGCCCATGCCGAACACCCCCCTTTATGATGATTATCAGAACGGAGTTTTCGCCCTGTTATCACCACATGAGGCTTTGCGTGAGGTGCGTTTGCTGATTGAAAACCTGAACTGCGATAATAGCCAGCTCCTAAGTGACCACATCAACAATTATTGGAATGTTTACGGGATACTCCCGCAGGATAAGGACAAAATGCTGGCAGAGATAGACCGCGCCCTGGCCATTGACGAATCCCGTTTCCGGCGCCCGGAGCAAGGCCGGCTTTAGAAGTTAATCATTAAGCCACCCTCTCCAGCATAGGTGCCGATGGTTGCGCTCATATCTGAAATCAAAACCGCCTCTTGCTGGTACTGGGAATTAATCTCCCAGGCCAGCTTATCGGCATCTTCTAAACAGTTGACATGACTTATTCCCACTATCCTATGCAGCAGCGAGGCACCAGCCAATTCACCCACCATGGCTACCAGGCGCTTCATGGCTTTTTTCCTTCCCCGTACCTTTTCTACTATTTCCGGTATCCCCAGCTGGTTGCCCCTTAGTATAGGTTTAATATTGAGAATAGTCCCGGCCATACCCTCAAATTTACTCAGACGACCACCTTTAACCACATTCTCCAGGGTATCCAGCACAAATATAACCTCCCGGGTAGCTCTAATCGCCGCGAGCTTTTCCAGAACTGCTTCCAGAGACATCCCCCGAGCCGCCATTTGAGCGGCCCGAATAGCCATAATTCCTGTTCCCAGTGAAGCCGTCAAGCTGTCAAATACCTTGACCTTGCTGCTGTTCATCATATTACAGGCCATCTGGGCAATCTGGCTGGTACTGCTTAAACCAGAGGAGAGGCTGACAAATATAACCGCTCCCGTTTCTCTGATACCCTGTTCAAAATACTTAACAAAAGTATGCGGATCCGGAGCTGAAGTCTTGGGCAAAGTAGCGGATGACGACATTTTTTCCACAAAAGTCCGGGGACATATTTCAAATCGATCTAAATAGGTCTCTCCATTCGCAAAGGTCACCTTCAAGGGTATCATTTCAATATTGTACTGTTCGAGTACCTCCTGGGGCAAATCACAGGAGGTATCAGTTATGATCTTAATCCCCACAGCCGCGCCGCTCCTTCCTGCCGTTACCGGCATTACTGCTCCAGTCTTGCTCCCGGTGGAACGATATAGACTTCGTCTCCTCTAAAATCAAAATAGTTGCTTAGTTTCCAATATACTCCCCGGCTTAAACGGGTATCGGCCTCCCATTTGAAGTCAATATAAGGGACATCTCCCTTAAAGGTAATTTTTAGTTCATGATCGAGCTTCATTTACTGCAAATCGTGAAAACGCAGTTTTATGGTTCCGTCTTCCTCTTCAATATAACCCATGGCCAGAAACGGGCAATCTTCTACCGTTATAGGATTAACATCATTGCCCAGCCTGATAACATAAGCCCCGTCTTCCTTCTGGATGTGGGCCGCCAGTATGTTTAAAATATTGCGCCGGAACATCTCGGCCTGGCCAAAATACCATTTGCCGTTTTTCCGTATGATAATCTCTTTAAGATCCAACCCTGCTCCTCCTTTATCAAGTCCTTCATTTCAATTAATTATATTGTTTTCCTCTGCTCCCGGCAAATTCCTTTTTTTCCGGCCAACTTTTTCTCCGCTTAAAGATTATTAGCCTGCTTGAAGCTTAATGATTTCCGGTATATTTCCTCTATTTCTTTATCATCGATTTCCCGGTTCCCTGTCATCAAGCCAGCCAGAGCAAAGCCGTGCTTTTCGCCCAGACAGCGCAAGTATTCGATAATATCCAGAGAAAGCCTGCTGCCTATGCTAAAATCCCGGCAATCCCCTTCCAGGGCCAGGAGTATCGTCTCGGACAAGCAGCCCAGGTTAACCCCATCACGATAACCCAGGTTGGGGCCAAAGGCTACCGGCTCCGGGTATCTGACCAGGCCTCCTTCAAGAACTAAAACATCATCCCGCTCCCGAACTTCCGGGGCCACATCCGCTGGCCGGGCTACATCACAGACTACCGCACCCGGTTGCAGGTGCCGGGGATATACAATGAATTCGGGGGAGTTGCTGGCTGCTACTATCATATCGCATTGAGGCAAGCTGGCATCAAGATCCATACTGATCTCCAAAGGAAACTCCACCGCCATTTCCCTACAAACCCCTTTGATTAATTCCAGGCTGCTACCATCAGCCTGGCTCAAGGCTTTTTCCAATTCCAGACTCCTGACCTCGTTTTTCTTTCTATAGCCGTTAATAAGCCCATCCAGCCATTCACCCAGCCCGGTAATAATTCCCTGGGATCTCTGCTGGTAGGCCAGATCCAATATTTCAAGCGTAAGGGAATTAAGGCGGTTCCTGCTACTGCGAGGATGCCGGGGATTCCCCAACAAAACTATGTTAGTGATATCCCGGGACAAAAGAAGAGCACAGGCCCGCCCGATGGAACCGGTTGCTCCCAATACCGCCCCTCGAGCACTGGAAAAGTCGATCCGCATTTTACGGGCACCAGCCAAAAGAGCCTCCATAGCCATAAGGGTGGTAAAACTATTACCGCTGGTGATAGCTACACCTTGTCCGGTTACCGCTCTTCCCCCGCGGCTTACCACGGAAGTTAGAGCTCCCAGACCAACTATTTCTGCTCCCAGTTCCCTTCCCAGCTCTACCGCTTTCTTTATAACCCCCAGTGTTTCTTCCCGGGGAAGATTCATCATTTCCCGGGCGCCGAAAGGCACCCCTATCAACCAGCCCTCCACCACCGCTCCGCTATGTGAGCGCAAGGCCGGCATATGGCAACATACTCCAGCTTCCCGGAAAGAACTCTGCCACTCCAAAAAGCGATACAAATCCGGGCGTTCGAAAGCCTTAAAAGAAGGATTATTGGCAATAACATCCTCAGGAGCCGGGTAGTGAATAATAAAGGCAAATTTATGGCTGATCTTTTCCTCCGGACTTAGAGGAGAAGCCTTTACCGGTCGGCTGACAGCTCTATAATCCGTAATCCTTGCTGGCGGAGAATAGTCTCCCAAAAGATAGCCATAGAGCAGTGCATAATCACGGTATTTCAATATCTGGCAGAGCTTATCCAGAGCCGCCAGAACATAATCCATTTCCTCCCGGCCAATATTTAGACTGGGCTCCAAACGCAGAGTCATGGAATTATTTAAATAGGGAGCCAGGCGAATCTTAAAAACATTCAGCAAAAAACCGGCTAAAATAGTGGTAAAAGCTCCCTGGTCGACCATAAAGGACATGTCATAGGAGCCGCAATCATCCAGGTCCTGAAACTCCAGAGCCAGCATCAAGCCTTTACCCCTCACCTCTTTTATTACCTCGGGGTATTTAGCCGCCAATTCCTGGAGCTTTTCCAGCAGATATTCCCCCTTGGCGGACACTTCTTTGATAAGGCGGCGGTCATCCTCCAGAAGTTTATCTAATACCGCCAATCCTATGGCACAGCTTACATTATTGTTGGCAAAAGTAGAACTGTGCAAGAAACCAAAGTCATCATTCCAAACTCCCTCGGAGCTGAGGCAGACCCCCAGAGGGAATATCCCCCCACCCAGAGCCTTAGCCAGCAGCATAATATCCGGCTCGACCTTTTCATGCTCACAGGCAAACAAGGCTCCACTGCGGCCTAATCCAGTCTGAATTTCGTCAACAATGAAGAGTACCCGGTACTGCCGGCATAGCTGTTCAGCTGCCTTGAGGTATCCTGGTCGGGGAACAATAATCCCTCCCTCTCCCTGCACCGGCTCTACTATAAAAGCGGCTATTTTGTTACTTTGCTCATCCAGCACCGCTTGCAAAGCTGCTATATCATCATAGGGGATATATATAAAACCCGGAGCCGGAGCCCGAAAAGGGCTCTGGTAAGAAACCTTGCCCGTAGCCGACAGCGAGCCCAGGCTCTTTCCGTGAAAACTGTTAAATGTCGATAGTACTATCTCCCGGCCCGTAGTAGAGCGGGCCAGTTTAATGGCAGCTTCCACCGCCTCGGTTCCACTCTGGCAAAAAGTACAATAAGCCAGCTTTCCCGGCGATACAGCAGCCAAAGCGTTAGCCAGCTTCAAGGCCTCCCCCGGCAGCGAAGGTTGCACCAGACTGGGCAGGGCCTTACTTCTTATTTCCTCGAGCTTATCCCAGATAAAATCCGGATTATAGCCAAAAGGTATAGCCCCGAACTGGGCGATAAAATCCAGGTAGCTTATCCCCTTCTCATCTACCAGATAGCTGCCTTCTCCCGATAGATAGTTCTTATCCAGTTGAAAGCTCTGAAAAATCTTATACAGGGTAGGATTAAGCAGGTCTTTTCGCTGGTTCATCCATTTCACTCCTTGTGCACGTTTTTGTGCAATATAAACGATTACATATATTGTATAGATTTAATAGGCCCTGTCAAATTCCAACTCTGGTTTTTTTACGCCAGGATACGACCAGGATAGATATCGGAGCAAATCTGCTCTATGATTACACTGCAAAAAGTTATTAATATTCATTGGCTTGTATAAATATACCGCTTGCAGTCTTCGCATGGGCAACACCTGCGGCTTGTCTCGCGGCTCAAGGGGTACCGCACTAATCTCCCGTCCATGGGAGGTAGCGCTCTCGCGACATCCTGTCGCTCGCCCCCTTTCGCCTGCTCGCCTTCGCCGGGTGTTGCATCCATGCTTCGCCAACGCTCGCTTTGTATATTTATGCAACCCTTATGTAACAAAAGAGGTTTTTGCAGCGGGGTCGCTCTATTTATTTTACCCTTTATCCCTGCCAATATTTAGCTTATGCTAGTAGTAGAGAAAAAAGCCTGCTTCACCGTTACCAGCAAAACTGAGTGCCGGGATGAAGACAGGCTTAAATGAAAGAGGAGGAGTAATATATGATAGAAGAGCTGCTTCCTGGTATTTTCTGTTTGCAAGTTCCCCTGCCGCGCAACCCTCTGCGAGCCTTAAATGCCTATCTGATTAAAGGCCAAGACCGGCACCTGCTGATCGATACCGGCTTTGACTGGCCGGAGTGCAAAAAGGCCTTGCTGACCGGTCTGAATAGCCTGGGGGTAACTATATCCCAGGTGGATTTTTTCATCACCCATGTTCACGGGGATCATTCCGGCCTGGTCTGTGACTTACTTACTGGAGATTCCAAGGTCTACGCCAGTGAAACCGATGCCGAAATATTGAGAAAAACTACCACCAGGGAGTACTGGCAGGAAATCGATGCTTTATTTGAAATGAACGGTTTTCCTCGAAATAAATCTAAAAACCAGGGAAGCCGGATAAAAGGATATATCTCCGGCAGCGAGATGGATATTACTTATGTCCGGGAAGGGCAGCTGCTGGAAATAGGTCCTTACCGCTTGCGCTGCATTATGACTCCCGGCCACACCCCCGGCCATGTTTGCCTCTACGAACCGGAGCATAAATTCTTTATTTCCGGTGATCATATCCTGGGGGACATCTCCCCCAATATTACTGCCTGGCCGGAGATGGAGGATGCACTGGGCAGTTACCTGGATAACCTGGAAAAAGTAGAGAAGATGGATATCACCCTCATTCTCCCCGGCCATAGAAGCCTGATTTACCATCACCGTCAAAGGATAGCTGAGCTCAGGAAACACCATGAAGCAAGGCTTCAGGAGGTAAGGGATATACTTAAGAAAGGAGCTATGAGCGCCTACCAGGTGGCCAGCTTCATGAGCTGGGATCTTGATTATAAATCCTGGGAAGATTTCCCCATGTTTCAAAGGTGGTTTGCTACCGGAGAGGCCGTCGCTCACCTGGAACACCTGCTGCACTTAAAACAGGTTCAAGTAAATAAGGGAGAGGTATTTCTGTTTTCTTATCCCTCGGATCTCCGTCAGCCTTGATATATCACGGGGACGGTCCGAGACTGCAGAAAAAGTATCATACCCCCGTTTTCATCGCTGTTTGTGTTTTCTGCGCATGGAGGGGTTAATAAGCATCTCATGCCAGCTCTACTGAATAAGGATTCCAAGCTTACCCTTTCGTAATTACATATTTTTCTGCCTGGTGGGAAATAATAAAGCCATAAATTGAGTTGTTAACAGGCTACTCCAAATACTTGAAAAGGGGGATCAAAGTTGGCTGAAAATGAAGTGGAAAGCCGGGAAAAATATGAGCTGGGGAGTTTCGAATTCCTTAAAACCGGATGGTGGATCTGGCACATAGTTGCCATAGTGGGGATATTTTATCTCGGATATCTATTCGGCGGCTCAGTTTTCTAAACAAAGCATGCTGGAGAAAACATAGCTTTAAAACAGGGCTGGATCATGATCCAGCCCTGTTTTATTGCAAAAATAAAGTAGAGTCATGTTTCGATGCCATATTTTTTTATTTTTTTGTAGAGGGTAGAAAGGTCAATTTCTAGTTGCTCGGCCGCTTTGGCCAGGTTAAAGTTGCTTGTTTCCAAGGCCCGGGCTATTAATTCCTCCTCAAACTTCTGGCTGGCTACTTTCAAGCTTTGTAATTCTAAAGGAGCTTCGCTGCTGCACCGGTTTTGCAGGAACTTGAAATGTCGGCAATCCAGAGAACGGCCGTTTTCCATATCAGCCATAATTATCGCCCTCTCCAACATGTTCTCCATTTCCCGGACATTCCCGGGCCAGTGGTATTGCTCCAATAATTTCAATGATTTGGGTGAAATATTAGCAATCATGGTCCGCAACCGGGGGTTCAACTTGTCGATAAAATGGCGGATTAGAACAGGAATATCTTGCTTGCGCTGGCGTAAAGGGGGCACTTCCAGCCTTACTACATTAAGGCGGTAATACAAATCCTCGCGGAATTTCTTTTCCTGAATCAGCTGTTCCAGACTCCGGTTGGTAGCAGCAATCACCCGAACATTTATCTTGATGGGGAAGCTGCCTCCCAATCGCTCAATTTCTTGTTCCTGCAGTACTATCAGCAGCTTGCTCTGCATGGAAAGCGACATTTCCCCTATTTCGTCAAGAAAGATGGTACCCCCATGGGCCAATTCAAATTTCCCTGGTTTGCCTCCCTTTTTGGCTCCGGTATAGGCACCTTCCTCATAGCCAAAAAGCTCAGCTTCCAGCAAATTCTCCGGAATTGCGGCGCAATTGATGCGCAGGAAGGGAAAGCGTGACCGGGGGCTGGCATTATGGATGGCATTGGCAAAAAGATCCTTGCCCGTACCGCTTTCACCCGTAATCAATACGGTTGTAAAAGGATGATTGGCAATCTGCCGGGCAAAAGACTTGAGCATTTCCATGCCTTTATCTCTGCTAACAATATCATCAAAAGTATATTTGGCGGTATAAAGGCTATCCACTTCATCCCGGTACATATTCAACTCGGAAAGAAGATTCTCCACCAAGTTTTTAGCATCCCATATGTCGGGAAAGACACTGTAGGCAAAGGCCCCAACGGTTTCCCCATCCTTGATAATTGGTATGGTGGATGCGATCATGTTATGACCGTTAACCTTCCAGTTATATCCCACCATAGCCTTTCCTGTCGCTAAAATGGTAAAAACCCGGGTATGGGGAGTAACTTCCTTTATGGGCTTTCCTACTACTTCTTCCTTGGTAAGATTCAAAACCTGCAAATAGGTTTCGCTCACCGAAAGAACTATCCCCTTGTTATCAACGATTATGGCGGCCATAAACTGGTTCTGGGTGAACAAGCCCTCTAAAACACTGCCTATATTCACCTTACATCCTCCTCCCTCCAGAAACACCAACTAGTTTTACCTTTATTCCTAACCTGAACATATATTGAACTCTTATTCCATTCCTGTATATTTCAGTATATCAGTCTTGGTCGATGCTGAGAATTACTCCGAAGCCGCCCTGCGAAGAATTGCGTCATAGGTAATTGCTTTGCCACATAGAAAAGCAGGAAGCAGAAATGGGAAGTGAAAACACTTCCCGCTTCCGCCATTTCAATATTTCTATTCAGGGTTACTTAAATATCTGCTTGCCTGGAATTATGCTGTTATGCTTTCCGCTCTTAATTAGAATATTTGGATCATATCAGAATCCATTATGATATCTTGTTGCTGCGGCGCCAAATGCCCTGGGCCTGAGCCGCCTGAATCAACTCATCCCTGAGCTGGGGATGAGCCAGGTTTATTAAACCTTCCGCCCTTTGCCATACCGACATTCCTTTCATGGCAAATTTCCCATACTCAGTAACAATATAATGGGCTACTGAACGAGGATCGGTAACGATAGCTCCCGGCTTAAGGGTGGGGACAATTTTGGACTTCAGCTTTCCTTCCCGCTCACTACAGGAAGGCAGGCAAACGAAGGATTTGCCACCCCGGGATTCGTAGGCCGCCAGGACAAAATCCAGTTGCCCCCCGGTGCCGCTAATAATGCGGGTACCCACCGATTCAGCACAAACCTGCCCATAGAGGTCTACTTCAATAGCGTTGTTAATGGTTATCAGATTGTCATTTAAGGCGGCTATCGATGGCCGGTTGGTATAGTTTACCGGATAGCTGGCACAAAGAGGATTATTGTCAATAAAATCATAAAGCCGCTGGCTGCCCACGGCAAAGCCATAAACCATTTTCCCCGGATCAATGTTTTTCTTCCGTCCGGTCAAACGCCCTGCCTCGTACATATGCACATAAGCATCAACCAGCATTTCCGTGTGACAACCCAGGTCTTTCAGGTCGGACTCCGCAATCATTTTACCTACGGCATTGGGCATACCTCCGATACCTAACTGGACACAGCACTCGTCTTTCATTTCCTCGATAATTAACTCCGCGGCTTTTTTATCTACTTCGGAAGAAGCCGCATCTGGCAACTGGGGAAGGGGCGGGTTATTACCTTCAACAATATAATCAACTTCCGAAATGTGAATAGATTCTTCATATCCCCCCAAACAGCGAGGAAGCTGGTTATTTACCTCCACGATGACTATTCTGGCCCGCTCACAAACCGCCCTGGTGTGGGAATTCTGCGGTCCAAAATTGAAATATCCATGTTTATCCATGGGAGCTACCTGCAGCATGGCTACTGCCAGGGGCTCAATGTGCTCGCGGACATAACGCGGCAGCTCCGAATACCTTATGGGGGAATAATATACCGCTCTCTCGCTGGCAATTTTGCGATCCATAGCGGAAAGATGCCAGGAATGCCAGACAAACGACTCTTCTTCCGGATCCACATCCATTACCCGGGGACGCCTTAAAGTAAGCAGGGTCCAAATCTTTACATCCTTAAGTTCCTCTTTCCTCCTGGCCAGGGCTTCATCCAGCATCACCACCTGGCCGCACATGGAACCATAATCAATCCAATCTCCGGAATTAACCACTTTTACAGCCTCATCGGCCGATACTAATTTCTTGCGGTATTCATTTACATAATTCATATATAATTAATCACCTCCTGATACATTGGAGTGATTTCTCCGGATTATTTTCATTAGAGTAAGACAAAGGATGACATCTTTGACATGGGACGATTATTTTGTCGCATGCACCACGGCCTATGGCGCCGGATTCTCGGAACAGGTTTCCGTTATACTTATGGCTCAATTTTATTACTTCTTTTCCAAAAACCGAGTTTTTCCGCTTCTTTAATCAACTCATCCCGGAACTGGGGATGGGCAATTTCTATGAGCCTTTCCGTTCGCTTCCAGATAGACTGGCATTTAAGCAGGGCCTTGCCATATTCAGTTACTACATAATGAGTCATTTGCCGGGAAACAGTACAGGCCGCACCCGGGGTCAAAAAGGGCTTAATTTTGGATTGTATCTGGCCTTTTTTATCTTTGTAGGTGGATGAGGTGCAGAGAAAGCTCTTGCCACCGGGAGAGTGATAGGCCCCCAGAACGAAATCCCACTGGCCCCCGGTTCCCGTTATCTGCCTTGGCCCCTGCATTTCCGAAGCTACTTGCCCGTAGAAATCAATCTCCAGGCAGCCATTGATAGAAATTACATTGGATAGTTGCGCGATAACATAGGGGTTGTTGGTATAGTCCACCGAATAGGTCGCAATCATAGGATTATGATCCATAAACTCGTAAAGCTCTTGCGATCCCAGAGCAAAAGAGCATACCATTTTTTTACGGTCAAGTTCCTTTTTGGCACCACTGATGCACCCTTTTTTCCACATCTCGTAATAGGCATCAGCCATCATCTCGGTATGAACCCCCAAATCTCTTAATCCGGCTTCGGCAATCTTTTTGCCCAGGTAGTTGGGCAGGCCCCCTATTCCCAACTGAATGCAACAGCCATCGTGAATATCCTCTAAAATATGCTCGGCAATCTTCATTTCTGCTTCGGTCGGCTCCAGGGGTACCGGGTTAGCCATCAGCTCGTTTTCCCCTCTGACCACGAAATCAATTTCGGATATATGAATCTGGTTGCCATTCCCGCCATAGACATAAGGCATGTTTTCGTTTTCTTCTACGATAGCGATTTTAGCGTTTTCCAGAACAGCTTCACAATGCGAAGCATTTATGCCAAAATTGAAATACCCGTACTTGTCCATAGGACATACCCTCATCATAGCTACATCCATTTCTACTTCACGCCGCCGGTAGTAGCCTGGTACTTCATGATATAAGAGCGGGGAAAAACTGCAGATACCCTGGTCGGCCAGTTTGGCGTCAAAGGCGCTGTAATGCCAGCTATCCCACTGAAAATGCTGCATAGTGGGATCGCTTTGCGGGACCTCGGGAAAAGGCGGGAGGGAAATCCCGCTTCTGATATGAACATCATAGAGCTCATCCTTTCTCTTGGCCAGGGCTCTATCCAGGGCTTTGGGATAGCCGTTAAAGTACATGTAGTCCACCCAATCACCTGATTTAACTACCTTTACGGCCTCTTCCGGGGTACGGAACTTGGCTTTGTATTCGCTTTCAAACATCTGCACACTCCTCCTTTTTTTCTATGCTCAAGTGAAGTTAGCGATGGGTGGGCTTTTCTACCCAAACGCAAACTACTTGCATTTTAATTGGATAAACTTCATTCCCTATAGGAATGGTGATTGGTTTAAAAAGGAAAGAAACGGGAGTATATCCAAGAACTAAAGCAATAAGCTAAAATATTCCCTTTCCATTCCACCTCCGGAACACTCCCGTTGCTTAAAGAAAGAATATATTATAAGGGGATTACTTTCCCTCCCGGGAAGTCAATATTACTTTACCAGTCTTTGCCGTATCCTTCTATACTAAAAGCTTATTCCTAACTCCTAAATACATCACCGGCAATTACTATCTTCTGAACCTGGGCGGTTCCTTCAAATATCTGGAATATCTTGGCATCGCGGAAATATTTCTCTACCAGGTAATCTTTGGTATAACCATAGCCGCCATAAACCTGCACCGCATCGGTACTGACTTTCATAGCAGCCTCGCCTCCCCAGTACTTGGCCAGGGAAGCCATCTTGGTGTAGGGAAGCCCTAAATCCTGGTTGCTGGCTGCTTTCTGGTAGAGCAAGCGTGCAGTTTCACAGAGTACGGCCATTTCCGCGATAATAAACTGAATACCTTGAAAACTGGCTATGGGTTTGCCGAACTGCTGGCGTTCCTGGGCATACTTGACCGCACACTCAAAGGCCCCCTGGGCAACACCGGTAGCCATGGCCCCCACAACCGCGCGGGAAATGTCCAGGGTCTTCATTGCAATTTTAAAGCCGTCCCCTTCTTTGCCCAGAAGGTTTTGGGCCGGTACCCGTACATCTTCGAAAATAACCTGGGTGGTATTGGAACTCCTGATTCCCAGTTTGTTTTCCGGCGGACTGGTGCTGATTCCCGGGCTGTCCCTATCCACCATGAATGCACACATTCCCTTGTAACCCATTTTCTTGTCCAGAGTGGCAAAAACGGTATATAGATTGGCAACCCCACCGTTGCTGATAAACTGCTTGGTGCCGTTGAGGATATAATAATCACCATCTTTGACGCAGCGGGTGGAAATCCCCCCGGCATCAGAACCGGCACCTGGTTCGGTCAGGCAGAATGCGGTTAAGGCTCCTTCCATCATGCGGCCATAAAACCACTTCTTTTGTTCATCGCTGGCAGCCACAAAAACCGGATCGGGGCCCAGCAAGGTACTGGCAGCCAGGGTGGTTCCCAGCCCAGCATCGCCGCGGCAGATTTCTTCAGATATGATGCACTGTCCCAGGTGGTCTATCCCTGGTCCGCCATATTCAGCCGGTACTCCGCAGGTCATAAGCCCCAGTTCTTGCAGTTTTTTGATTGTATCCCAGGGGAAAGTATGATGTTCATCCCATTCCTGACAATAAGGCAGTATTTCATTATCGGCAAAATCCCGCGCCATCTTCCGAATCATTTCTTGTTCTTCACTCAAACGAAAATCCATTCTTTCTCCTCCTCCCAATTTATATAGATTTTTTAAGCATCGGAAGAAACTGCGGAGCAGTTTCAACACAGCGCTTGCAACGAGGTGGGGGATTAGAACCCGCCGCCTATTTTGTTAATAGGAACCCGACCGCTTAAAGAAGCGGGGGATATATTTAACCTCGTTATAATATAATTTTCACTGCTTCACTATATAGAACCTGTTTTTACATTCCGCTCCCATCTGGCTTAAACATCTCTGCTCCACAATGAAGCCATGGCCATGCCACCGCCGACACATAGCGAGGCTCCGCCCAGGGTCTTACCCTGTTTTTCCAGTTCATAATACATGGATACAATAATTCGCAGTCCGGTGCATCCCACCGGATGACCCAGAGCAATACCGGAACCATTGAGATTGCACTTATTCATATCCAGCTCCATTCCTGATTCTTCTTTCAGCATCCGGCCCACTCCCAGGAACTGAGCGGCAAAAGCTTCGTTAATCTCCCAGTAATCTACATCCTCAAATTTAATCCCGGCCTGTTTTAAACACTTGGGAATGGCTACCGCCGGCCCCAGGCCCATCACCGGAGGTTCAACTCCTTCACCGCAAATGTTTACCAGCTTCATCAAAGGTTTAAGCCCCAGTTCCTTGGCTTTAGCCCGGGACATAACTATGGCGGCAGCGGCACCGTCATTGATTCCCGAGGCATTGGCCGCGGTTACTACCCCGCCTTTTTTAAAAGCCGGAGGTAATTTGGCCATGGTTTCGAGACTGGCATCAGGTATCATGTGTTCATCAGTTTCATAGAACTTGCTGCCTTTTTTACTCTTAATTTCCACCGGGACTATCTCCCGTTTGAATGTACCATCCTTTACCGCCCGGGTAGCTCTTTGATGGCTCAGTAAAGCCAGTTGGTCGCATTCTTCCCGGGTAATCCCGTATTTCTCGGCCACATTTTCCGCAGTGAGACCCATATGCCCGGGTACCTGTTCATCTATAAGACCATCATAAAGCATAACATCCTCCAGACTGCCCGGTCCTAAACGGTAACCCATTCTTCCTTTGGGTACCAGATAGGGACAGTTGGTCATGCTTTCCGCACCTACTACCAGCGCTATTTCGGTTTTACCCAGCATAATGTTATGGCAAGCTATTTCCAAAGCCCGCATGGCTGAAGTGCAGTTCTGGTTCACATTTACCGCACCGCTCCGGGCGGGAAGCCCCAACCTGATGGATACCTGCCTGGCGGGCAAGGATCCGCAGCCATGGGGAAATACTTGCCCTACGCATATTTCATCGATTATATCAGCCGTTATGCCTGCCCGAGCGATGGCTTCCCGGCCTACGGTAAGGGAAAGCTCCCGGGAGGATACATCTTTAAGGCTGCCCATAAACCTGCCTATGGCCGTACGGCAGGCGCTAACCATTACAACTTCGTTTAGTTCCATTTGATAACTCCTCCTTATATTTTTATTCTATTTGCCTTTAAATTCCGGCTTGCGCTTTTGCAGGAAGGCATTCATTCCTTCCTTCTGGTCTTCAGTAGAAAAAAGAAACGACCATAGCTTTTGCTCAAACACGAGACCGGAAGGCAGGTCTACATTTTCGGCATAATTTAAACACTTCTTGGCTGTTCGCAGGGCTATAGGTGAGCGAGAAGCTAAAGTACGGGCCATTTTCCGTGCTTCTTCCATCAGCTTTTCCCGGGGTAGCACCATAGTCACCAGACCAATCTTAAGAGCGGTATCACTATCAATGGGGTTGCCGGTAAACAGAAGGTGACGGGCCCAACCCATGCCAACTATCCGGGTCAACCTCTGGCTGGCTCCGGCTCCGGGCATTATCCCCAGGTTGATCTCCGGCAAACCGAAACGGCTCCCTTCAGCCGCCAGGCGGATGTCACATGCCAGAGCCAGTTCACAACCCCCTCCCAGGGCCAGGCCAGCAATAGCAGCTATAACCGGCTTGTCACAATTGGCTATTTTGTCAAAAGCCTGGTGAACCAGGGCCACAAAAGACTCGGCCTGCAGAGTGTTAAGCCCTGAAATATAAGCAATGTCTCCACCGGCAGCAAAAACCTTCTCTCCCCCAGTAACTATCAAAGCCCTGACTTCATCATCAACCGCAATCTCATCCATTAAGGCAGATAGTTCCAGCATCATCTGATCATTGATTCCATTCATGGTTTCCGGGCGGTTCAAGGTTATAATTCCTACCCCCGCTTCTTTCTGAAACAACAGAGTTTTGAGCTCCATAATGTCTTCTCCCCTTTTTTCCCTTTTTATTTATAGTCGTAAAAGCCCTTTCCGGTCTTTACTCCCAGATGCCCGGCCCGCACCTTCTGTTTTAGAGCCAGGGAAGGCCGGTACTTGGAATCACCGAATTCCTGCCAGAAATATTCGCAAACCATAAGTAAAACATCAATTCCCACCAGGTCACACAAGGCCAACGGTCCCATGGGCATATTAGCCCCCAGTTTCATGGCTTTGTCTATTTCCTCCGCCGAAGCTACTCCATCCTGGAAAGCCATGGCCGCCTCATTAATATAAGGAACCAGGATACGGTTGACTATGAAGCCGGGAAACTCCCGCGCCAGAACCGGCTCTTTCTTTAATTTCTTGCATAGCTCCACTATGGCAGACGATACCGCTTCACTGGTCTCAGCTCCAGGTATTACCTCCACCAGTTTCATAACTGGAACCGGGTTGAAAAAATGCATGCCAACAACCCGATCCGGCCTGCCGGTAGCTGCAGCTATTTCCGTTATACTAAGAGCCGAGGTGTTGGAAGCCAGGATAGTGTGTTCCGGACAAATCCCATCCAGTTCTTTGAACACCACCTTCTTAACCTCGATCTTTTCTACTATCGCCTCGATTACCACGTCACAATCTTTAAAATCAGCCATGCTACTGCCGGTGGCCAGATTTCCCTCTCTTTTTTGCATTTCGCCTTCGTCCAATTTGCCTTTTTCCACGGCCTTTTTCCAGGCCTTCTTGATACCTTTCAAAGCCTTTTCAATTATCGCGGTTTCGATATCCACCAGGATTACCGAAAAACCTGCTTCAGCAGCAACCTGAGCTATTCCAGCTCCCATGGTACCTGCTCCCAGAACGCCAATTTTCTTTATTTCCATTACTTTACCCCCTTACTTTATTGCATTCGATTGAGCTTCTTAGAGCTTTCTTCGCCTCCTCTCCTTTATTCTTTATTGGCTGATTGCCGAAAAACGGTTTTTATATAGCTTGATAATGTATAATAAGCAAATACCGTGCCAATATTTTTGCAAATAGCTTAAGCCAGCAATAATAGGGGATTTTCCAGATAGCGGATAGTAATACAGGAGGGTAAGCGTTTGGAATTTCGGCCAAATACTTACCCTCCTATTGGGGTTTATGACGCTAGAATATGCTTGGGGGGAGGGTTTGGCCCTTTGGCCAAAACCCAATGTGCTATTCTATGTTTAAAGCATCAGAAGAAGCTGCGAAGCAGTTTCAACACACCGCTGCAACAAGGCGGGGGAATAGAACCCACTGCCTGTTTTGTAAATAGGCGACCGCTTAGCGGGGGACATATTTCACCTCGTTATAAAAAGTCTGACAAAAGGGAAGTCAGCAACATACATTGGATTGACCGGGAGCACGATTGACTGTACAATAAATTGTACGGAGGTGATAGCTTATGATGGCAGTAAACTATTCTACGCTGCGTGAAAACCTGAAAAAATACTGTGATGCGGCTAATCAAGATCTTGAACCAATCATTGTTACCAGAAAAAACGGCGGCAATGTAGTGTTAATCTCTGAAAGTGAATACAATAATCTTCTGGAAAATCTCTACATCAGGAGCGACCCGGAATATTATAATAAGCTATTGAAGTCGATTGAAGAATTGAAATCAGGAAAAACGCTTCGCTCAGAGCTTGCCGATGAATAAAGTTTTCACACATACAGCCTGGGAAGAATACCAGTACTGGCAGAAAGAAAATCGCAAAATGACCAGCCGTATTAATGAATTAATTAGAGACATTGAACGCAATGGAAACACAGGTATCGGGAAACCGGAAGCGTTAAGACATGAATTGTCCGGGTACTGGAGCAGAAGAATCAATAATGAGCATAGATTGATATACTCCATTGAAGGGAAAAATATCAATATTATTTCTTGCCGACGGCATTATTAAGAGGCGATGCACACAATGCGATCGGCCTTTAGAGCTATCCCAGCAGGCACCCCCCTGCTGGCGATCAGGATGCAACACCCGGCGAAGGCGAGCAGTCGAGAGAGGACAGGAGGTCGCGAGAGCGTTCACCCTTCGCGTACGCCTGATGCTCCCTCCTGTCGCTATTAAAGGCTGATTTCAAACGTGGCCGAAACTAGTACCTAAAGCTGGATGTCGATACGGATAGCGGAAAAACTGAAATAAATTTTTTCAAATGATCGTCCATTATCTTATCCACTCCCGCCATTTCACTCCATCGCTACTGATTTCTGCCCTGCCAGTTATCACATTCTCGTGATAGAACAGCCAGGTAACTCCGTCATCGTAACTGGCCATTTCTTGACCGGTGTCAGGATCGCTGCGCATGTAAAAATACTTATGATTGCAAAATTCCGAGTACTTTGGCTCTTGTATAGTTGCAATAAGGTCTTTCCAAGTAACTCCATCGGCGCTAACTTCAATTTTCTTGGATTCCGGGTTATTGCGTGTGCTCAGCCAGGTTGAGCCATCATCGAAACTCACTTGATTTTTGCCGGTTTCCCGATCAATTCGTTTGTAATAATATTTTCCGATAACCACACAATGAACCGGATAGACCGGCACACCATCTATTTCTGTTTTATGCTGCCCATCCGAATAATAAACTTTTCTAATTTCAGAAGAAGAACTATTGCCATCATTGTTTGAAGCAGGTTCAGCAATTGTTTCGCCATTATTTACCGGATTTTTTTCAGACACCGGTGATGGAGATGCCGGGTTCAATTCCTCAGATTTTTCTGTCAGATAAGAATTTTGTCCGACCGTTGCTTTTGAGCATGCAAACCCGACAGTAACGCCGGCTATAAGCAAAACAGCAACAATGATTACCGGTAAAGAATACTTTTTGATTTTCATAATCGCAATTATCCTTTCTTCAATGGCATTTTTGCTGAAATTATTAAACAGCGGGATCAAGCGGCTTTTCTTTTCTTCAAGTCCAATAAGCGCCAGTGCATAAGTTGATTTAGCCGTATCCCCAAACGCCCGCACCACGGACTCGTCACAAGTGAGTTCGATATCCCGGTTTGCCAGCATATACATTGCCCACACCAGGGGATTAAACCAATGGATGCATACAGCGGATGTAATCAGCAGTTTTGCCAGCGCGTTAAAACGTCTGATATGTACATACTCGTGGGTCAGTATATACTGCATTGTCGTTTCATCCGTCCAATCAATTGCTTTGGGTAAAAGAACCACCGGATGCCATACCCCATAAGTTAGGGGAGCCTTTATTCTGTAACTTTGCCTGATTTGAACCGTCCGCCGCAAGGAATGTCGTTGCTGCCAGCGGTTTATAAAGTCGTTCTCCACCGGCAGGGCAGTTTGAAATTCTCGGCGGCATTTAATATAGCTAAGCAAGAAAAATATAGTGCAGATACAAATGCCCGCTATCCAAATTGAGATCAGGGGCGACATGAACATGGATATAGTTGAAGCACCAGTAGCAGCATGTTTCCCCATATCAACTATTTCCATAGCGGGTGTGCCAGTTAGAATAGCAGGTGCAGGGATATACGCCGTTTCCACAGTAGTCGCCCGTCTTAGCATGTCAATGCCGGTGTAAAAGCTTAGACGGGACGGAATAGAAAATGGAATCAGCAGACGGCAGATTACAACGCCCCATAGGATCAGAAACGTCTTTTTAGGCAGCCGGTGAAGGGCCAACGCGCGGATGATAATCACTGCAATAATCAGGAACGCTGCGGAAAAACTCATCTGAAATATATCCATTCAGGCCACCTCACTTCAAATTGTTGACGATCTGCTTCAGCCTCTCTATTTCCTCCGGGGACAGGTTTTTTCTGCTCAGAAGAGATGCAAAAAGCAAGTCGGCGGAACCGTCAAACACCTTGTTGATCAGTTCAGTCGTTTCCTGTTCCTGTACCTTCTCCTTGGCGATCAAAGCATGGCACATAAAATTAGGCTCGCTGCGCTTAATTGCGCCTTTGGCAATACATCTTTTAATAAGGGTGTAAGTCGTATTCACATTCCAGCCAACCTGTTTGTTAAGAATATCGGAAATTTTCTTGGCTGTCGTATCGCCTTCCCGCCAAAGGACATCCATAATTCTTAATTCAGAATCGAACAATTTTATTTCCATACATAACCCCCCCACCGCTTTAGTATTTTTTACGATACACCAATACTACTGCAGTCGTATGGAATAGTCAATACTACTAGAGTAGTTTTTCTAAAAATATGCAAAAAATCTTGACTCAGTCAGAAGGCAAACTTATTATCCATATGCCTAATTGTCTTACGCTAAGATTGTCTGATTGGTTTTTTACATGGAGAACCACTAGCGTTGAATTAAGGGAAGCCCCGCTATACCCCACCAAGAGAAGAACTCTTAAAATATTCCGACTGAGATTATTTAATCGGCAAAAACGATCCCTGTTCTTATCTTCCACAACACTTTTTATACTTTTTGCCATAATTTTATTTCTTAATTTATAATATTTAATTATATATAAAATAACTAATAATATTGACACATTGTCCGATTATCCATATAATAATTAAGAAGTATTGGGCGAGATGGTGTATTTTATGAATTATGTTGGCATTGACATTGGATCAACCGCCGCTAAAACAATTGTTTTTAACGGGGAAAAGGTAATTGCTTCTTTCGTTATGCCTACCGGTTGGAGCAGTAAGGAAACTGCCGTACGTATAAAAGGCCAATTGGAATCTTTGGGGTTTAATGTGGAATCCGCAGATATAAAAACGATCGCCACCGGTTATGGACGCATTTCGGTTGAATATGCAGATATGGTTTTGACAGAAATCACCTGTCATGGCAAAGGTGGCTACCATTTGTTTTCTCAGGACGGCGTAATCATTGACGTGGGAGGTCAGGATACCAAGGTTATTACCATAAAACATGGGACGGTCTCCAACTTCTTGATGAATGATAAATGCTCAGCCGGCACTGGCAAGTTTATTGAGATTATGGCCAATCGTCTGGCAGTTGATATTGACGAGATTTTCAGCTTGGCTGAAGGCGGTACGCCTATTCCGATTAGTTCCATGTGTACGGTCTTTGCTGAGTCGGAAATCATTAGTCATATTGGAGCTGGACAGCCAAAAACAGATTTGGCCGCTGGTATCGTGCAATCTGTAGTATCCCGGGTAGCTCTACTGGTAGAACGGCACGATATAAAGGGAATCTGTATTTTAACAGGGGGATTAAGTCATAACCAATACTTCAGGAAACAACTTGGCGAGAAACTAGGCCGAGAGATTCATACTCATGATCTGGGTAAATATGCCGGCGCGTTGGGAGCAGCGCTTATAGCGGCAGATAAATTCAAGCATTAAAGCGAGGCAGTACGATGTTAAATCTACCTGAAAATTTTAAAAGCTATTCTGAAGCCCGCCAAGAAGGTTTTATACGCTTAAAAGGTTTAAAGGAATCCGGCAAAAAGGTGGTAGGAGTGTTTTGCTCTTATACTCCCACTGAGCTAATTCTGGCGGCTGATGCGGTTCCCGTTGGCTTATGTGGAGCCAGTGAGGACCCCATATCCTATGCAGAAAAAACCCTACCCAAGAACCTGTGCCCGCTTATAAAATCCAGTTATGGTTTTGCTGCCTCCGATACGTGCCCCTATTTCTATTTCTCGGATTTGGTAGTAGGAGAAACAACCTGCGATGGTAAAAAGAAAATGTTTGAATGGATGAATGAAATCAAACCTACCCATGTTATGCAGCTGCCTCCAGGGCGCACCAGCGGTACCGCGCTGGCTACCTGGCACAGCGAGATGCAGCGGCTAAAAGATGTTCTGTCCCGGACATTGCAGGTCGAGATCACCGATGATGATCTGCGCCAGGCCATTCATCTTAAGAATCGGGAAAGGAAGGCCATTCTTGATTTTTATGATATAGGCAGTCTAAAGCCCACCCCTCTTTCCGGATATGAAATCAACACCCTGATCGATAACAACACTTTTCTGTTTGATACCGAAGAAAAGATCGCCATATTGGAAAAACGAACAGCTGAGTTACGAGAGGATTATGAGAAAAACTTTAAGGGAAAACCCTCCCGTCCGCGGATCTTGATTACCGGTTGCCCTACCGGAGGTGTGCGGGAAAAGATCATCCGCCGGATCGAAGAACTAGGAGCCAACATTGTGGGCTTTGAAAACTGCTCGGGGCCGCGGGAACAAAAGGATCTGGTGGACGAAAACAAAGACCCCTTGCTGGCTCTGGCCGAAAAATACCTGCGAGTAAATTGTTCGGTAATGAGTCCAAATCCCCAACGTATCGAGGCAATGGATGAAATGATCGAAAACTACCAGGTGGACGGCGTGATCGAGGTGATCCTTCAGGCCTGCCATACCTTTGCCATTGAATCGAGTCGGATAAAAAAGTTCGTAACCGAGCAAAAGCACCTGCCCTATCTTTGCCTGGAAACCGATTATTCTCAGGGCGACACCGGTCAAATAGATACCCGGATCAGCGCTTTTTTAGAGATACTTGCGTAGTTGAAAACCAGATACATGAAGAAACATTCTAATTGGTGCTAATTAATCTTTACGAAAGACCATCCAAGCACATACTGTCTAGCCGGTGAAAGTTTGGTCGTCAAAAACGCCCTTTCCTTTGTATGGCGTTTTTGACGATGCTGGATTCTCTTAATGTTTCGGCCAGGTAACTTGCTCGCCTTCGCTATCCGAAAGGTACTTTAGTTGATATACTTCTACGCAAGCCGTGTATTACAAGATGCATCTGTTTGACAGGGAAACACAAGGAAACCGTTATTATCGGCAACCTGGATGAGCCCGTGAAGCCATCATATAAGTTGCGACCTGGGAACTGGACTGTGAGCCTGAAGGCCGTGATTGCTCCAGTATGCGAATTGCACATTAGGGAAAATGTCAGAAGGGTAATTAGACAAGATCATGTCAATGGGCTTAACTAAATTTATTTTCATTCTTAATATTTATGATTAAAGCCAAAGCAATGGTTCCATAAGCTACAAAACTCCGAAAATATTCGCCCAATGCGGCATTGTTAAATAGATTCTGTCCTGCCTGGGGCGAAACAATAAAAAGGGTGTGAAATAAAAAAATCCCCATTAGTGCATGTCTGATTTTAGCCTTCTTGATACTCGCTCCACCGGCCAGAAGCGCTGCGCAGGAAATAATATCCGCATTCATATGTGCGGTATAGACATCAAACATCCCAATATTCTGTAGGTAGGCCAGTTGCCCGAATGCAGCCAGAATGGTTGATAGGATCATTACTTTTATTCTAATCATATTAGTATTAATTCCCAGGATTTCACTGGTTTGCCTATCGGAGCCTACCGCTTTGACTTCCTGCCCAAAACGGGTGTGTAAAATATAAAATATAATTGCAGCGAACAAAAGCACTACAATTATCATGAATAGTGGTATTTCCAGTTCGCCAATTTTAAACAGTCCTAATTTGTCAATGGTATTGCGATACATTCCCAAATCAACTGTATTTCTTACCCCTATTCCCCGCGTAAGTATTATCTCTTTGTTGGCTACCGGAATAACTGTCCCGAAGCCCACCAAAAAAATTAATTGATAAATGCTGTTAAACAAAAACCCTATAATAATCGTAGTGATCATTTCTTTTCCTTTTACCCTGTTTAAAATACGACCTATAACATATCCCAATACAAGCGATAAAAATACTCCGATAATAATTGCCAGTAATATCCCTTTTATACCCTCTACCTGATAACCGATCACTATTAATAATGCTGTTTGAATGGCCATGGCGCCAACAGTAATGGCAAAGTTAAGGCCCATACCGGCCACTACCGGAATAATAAGTGATAATACCAATATGCCGTCTCTGATAAACCTGGTTACCACCTGATTAAATACAAAACTACCGGTAAGTCCGGAAAATTGCCATGCAAAATAGGAAAGGATTATGAATATTGCCGGGACCATATACTCACTATCTAACAGTCTGCTTGCTTCCTCTTTTATTCTCAACTGTTGATCCCCCGCCTTTCTCTTACCAGCAGCGCATATAGAATGATGCCATAGGTAATGAAACTTCTTAAAATTTCCGTCAGCTCCGGCACCAGTATTTCATTGGCAATAGGAACACTCAGTAAATACATGGACTGCAGCAAATAGGTGCCTAAAATCGCCTCGAATATAAAAGTTTTTTTGCCGGTGCTGCCGCCTATCAGTATAGCGGAAACAGCAGGGAAAGCCATTGACAGGGGTTCATCATAAAGCTGAATGAAGCCGTAGCTTTGAGCATATATACAAATCCCAAAACCGGCAATAATTGTGGAAATAATAATGGCAATCAGACGGGTTTGGGATATATTTATCCCGGACAGTTTTGCAAACGCCTCGTTTTCGCCCACAGCAATAGTTGCCCGGCCGATTTTAGTACGAAAATACAAATACAAAAACAAACAAATAATTGCATAAACGAAGATTAAGCCTACCGGTATTTCAATATTACCAATGCTTATCAAGCCAAAGTTATCTAAAATGTGGTTAAAATAGTTTTCCAGACTGATTTTTGGTCTTAGACCTTGTCCGCCTATGGGATAAAGCATTTCGCGGTTTTGGAAGGGGGCCAGTGTCCAAAAATAGTTCATAAGCGGAATAAAAGAGAATCCGATAAAGGTACCTGCTATTTCTTCCCTGCCTTTTACTCTGTTTAAAATCAAGCCGTATATCCAACCCAGCAGTGTACAAATCATCAGAGTAAACAATATCGACATAAAAAATCCGTAAAATCCGGTCATTCTAAAATTAACTGCCAGGCACATACCTACCAGGCCGCCAATAATGCCCACTGGAAGACCAAAATTCATCCCGGCTCCCACATTAAGCATGGGTATAAGTGAAAGCACCAGCACACCATTCATGACAAGCTTGACCATGGATTGGTTCAACAGAACAACTAAATCCATATGCAAAATATACGAAAGAGCAATTAACAGTATTAAAAAAGCAGAAATAATGATCTGGGGCGGTTTTAATCTATAATTTTTCACAGTCTACCTCTTCTTCCCCTGATAACACTAATCCAAAATCTACATCAGGGGAATCAGGGGATAATATTTTAAATATTTTTCCTTCAACCATGACCGCAATTCGATCACATACCCGTTTCAATTCATCTAATTCACTGGAGGCAATAATTATGGTCGTATTTCTGGTGCGATTGATCTCTATCAACATATTCAATATTTTTTCCTTGGCCGAGATGTCAATGCCTCGTGTTGGCTCTGCTACAAACAACAGCTTGGGATCTACCGTCAATGCCCTGGCAATACAGACTTTTTGCTGGTTACCGCCGCTTAATTCTTTTACCTTTTGTTTAATGGAAGTGCATTTTATATCAAGATCCAGCATCATTTTATAAACATGAAGGTTGGTTTTGTGGTGATCAATAAAACCTAAAAAGTTAAAGGCAGAATTCCTGATAAACATATTTTTGATCTGATTGCCCGTAAAGACTATATTGCTTTCCAAAGATTGATCAGCCAAAATACCCAATCCTTGTCTATCATCCGGCAATACATACATGCCTTTGATGATATTTGTCCTGGCGTTCATCTTCACTATCTTTTTATTTTCATAATATACTTCTCCATCTACAGGATACATGTCCATCATGCCATAACCCAGGGCCAATTTGCCATGTCCTGACAAGCTGGTCAAACCCAGTATTTCACCTTTATACACACTTAAATTAAGATTTTTTACTTCTTCGCCCGGCATTTCTACGGAAAAATCTTTAAATGTTATAAGCGGCTTATTTTCAATCTCTCTTTTTTCTGCTGCTG
>Ga0123330_1000652_pt1 | contig 38309 bp, 28 predicted proteins | sample BioC13SIPDNA_2_FD_89704 | JGI IMG/M metagenome (GOLD analysis project Ga0123330, IMG submission 89704) | Anaerobic biogas reactor microbial communites from Washington, USA - Biogas_R2_A C13 SIP DNA | ecosystem: Engineered > Bioreactor > Anaerobic > Unclassified | place: Washington, USA... | reverse complement strand
CTCCCTCAGGAGAACCTCGAAGACGCCGTCACGACGCTGAGGCCAACGCTCAGAGAAGACCAAGAACTCGACCAGCAAGAAAGAGTCTGCACCGAAACGCGAAGTCGGCTTAGTTCAACGTGGAGGATGACCTGACGCGCGCGAGTTATGTCCTCTTGCCTCTGGCCGCATACCAGCGTGCCCAATCGCTGTTCTGCGCGGAAAGCCTCGACATAACGGAGACGTATGCTGCTCAGAGTGCGGCTGCCGGGGCATCGGGTTGGGATGATCCGGAAATGGACGTATACAACGACTACGATGCTCACAGGCTGCAAACATGAGGGTACGGCGAGGCGACGCGGTGCTGGTGAACTACCCGTTTGCCAGTTCTCCAGGCGGCAAGATCCGACCGGCGTTGGTGGTGCAGTGCGACCGCAACAACGGTCGTCTTGACAACACCAGCATCGTCCCAATCACATCCCGAACGCGCTTTGCGCAAAGCGAAACGACGCAGGTTCTTGTTCAGGCGTCGACCTCTGCCGGGAAGCAGGCCGGCTTGATTGCCGACTCAGCCATCTCGTGCGAGAACATCTACACCGTACGCTCGGATACAATCATTCGGAAAACCGGGCGCGTTCCCAGCGACGTCATGCGGCAGGTGAATGAGAGCCTCAGGGCGTCCCTGGATCTGACCTAGCCCGAATTCCATTAGCTTCGATGGGATTGCCGATGAGATACCAGTTATTGTTGATGGCCATCGTTGTTGGACTTGGGGCCACTCCTGCCGCCGGTTGGATTGATCGGGCGTTTGTGAATCCGCCGCCCGAGGCACGCGTGCGGGCGTACTGGTGGTGGCTGAACGGGAACGTGACCAAGGAGGCCGTCACGCGGGACTTGGAGGAAATGGCGGCCAAGGGGTTTGGCGGGGCGCTGATTTGCGACGCCGGCGGGGCGGAACAGGACGGCAACGACCAGGTGCCTCACGGGCCGGATTTCTTCTCGCCCGCATGGCGCGAATTGTACCAGCACGCTCTGCGTGAAGCCGACCGCCTGGGGCTGGAAATGAGCCTGAATATCCAGAGCGGCTGGAACCTGGGCGGGCCGATGGTGCCGGCCGAGGACGCGCCGAAGAAGCTGGTCTGGTCGGAGACGCGGGTCACGGGGCCGACGCGAATCGAGCGGCCGTTGCCCCTGCCGCAGCACCGTGCGGAATTGTACCGCGACGTGGCCGTCGTGGCGTATCCGCGGAAACGAGACGCGGCCCCGAACAAAGTTACGGTCACGCTCAGCGCCAGTTCCGGCCAATTGGACCATCCGGCGTCCCACGGCTGTGACGGCAGCAGCGAAACGTTTTGGGTCTCCAGCGGAGTCGCCGCGGGCAAAGGTCCTTCGCGCCAACGGCCGGAGTGGCTGGAATTCCGCTTCGACAAACCCGTTGCCGTCGCCGGCTTTTCCGTTCAAGGCCGTCCGGGCTACGGGCCGACCGAGGGCGAATTGCTGGCGTCCGACGATGGGACCAATTGGCGCAGCGTCCAAGCGTTCGCGGTCAAGGGCCGTCAACAGCCCACGGCGAGCTTCGACTCGGTTCGCGCGGCGCATTTCCGGCTGGCGTTCTACAACGCCGCCGACCCGCGTTACCCGCAGTCGCCACGAAACGTACAGGTGGCCGAGGCGCGACTGGTCAACGACGGCGGCATCGTGCTGAACGTCGCCGAGGCCCGGCACCGGCCGATTCAGATGTGGGCGCAAAAGGCTTTGCACAAGGCGCTCAGCTTCTCCGCGCCGGACACGACGCCGCTGCTGGAGGAGTTGCCGGCTGAACCCGGCGAGGAAGATACGCGGGCCGCGGATGTCGTCGAACTCACCGCGCAGATGGATGCGGCCGGCACGCTGCGCTGGGACGCGCCGGCGGGCGACTGGGAAATCTTGCGTTTCGGCTGCACGCTGAACGACCACTGCCGCGTGTCGACCTGCAGCGAAGGCTGGGACGGTTACGCGCTCGATCCGTTTGACAAGCAGGCCTTCGCCACGTACTGGCAGCAAGTGGTCGAGCCGCTGATTGCGGACGCGGGCCCGCTGGCGGGGACGGCGCTCAAGTACCTGCACACGGACAGCTGGGAGGTCGAAGTGGCCAATTGGACGCCGACGCTCCCCGGAGAATTCCGTGCTCGGCGCGGTTACGATCTGGTTCCCTTTCTGCCGGTGATCGCCGGACGCATCGTGGACAGCCGGCCGGTCAGCAACCGCTTCCTGCACGATTTCCGCAAAACGATGGGCGACCTGGCGGTGGACAACCACTATCGCCCATTTTCCGAGTGGGCCCATCGGCACGGACTGCTGCTCCATCCCGAATCCGGCGGTCCTCACGCGGTCCCGGTCGACTCGCTGCGGTGCCTGGGGATGAATGACGCGCCGATGTCCGAGTTCTGGGCCTGGTCGTGGCGGCACCGCGTTGGCGACACGAACCGATTTTTCGTCAAACAGCCCGCGTCGGCTGCGCACACCTATGGCAGGCAGTTCGTGCTGGCCGAAGGCTTCACGACGATCGGCCCACACTGGCAGGAAACGCTGTGGGACAACTTGAAACCTGCGTTCGATCAGGCGTGCTGCGAAGGCTTGAACCGCCTGGTTTGGCACGCCTTCGTCTGTTCGCCGGCCGAAATGGGAATGCCCGGCCAGCAGTATTTCGCCGGCACGCACCTCAATCCGAACTCCCGCTGGTGGCCAAAGTCGGGGCCGTTCTTTGCCTATCTGAATCGCTGCCAGTTCCTGCTGATGCAAGGCCGGTTCGTGGCCGACGCTGCGTATTACTACGGCGACCACGTGCCGAACTTTGCCCAGCTGAAACGGTCCGATCCGGCCCGCGTGTTGCCGGGTTACGACTACGACGTGGCGACGGAGGAAGTCGTGCTGACGCGGATGAGCGTCCGCGAGGGCCAGTTCGTGCTGCCGGACGGGATGAGCTACCGCTTGCTCGTGCTGCCGGAACGGCCCGCGATCTCGGTGAGCGTGTTGCGCAAGGTCAAGGAGTTGGTCGCCGCCGGGGCCACCGTGATCGGGGCAAAGCCGCAGCACGCGACCGGCTTGCAAAATTTCCCGGACTGCGACGCTGAAGTCGCGCGGTTGGCCAAGGAACTGTGGGGCGACGCCGCCGAACCGGCCGGCGGCGAGCACCGCTGCGGACAAGGCCGCGTCATCTGGGGAAAGACGGCTCGCGAAGTGTTGCTGGCCGACGGCGTCCCGCCGGATTTCGAGTTCACCGGCGGTGACGCGGAGACGGTGCTGGACACCATTCACCGCCGCGACGGCGAGGCCGAGATCTACTTCGTCGCCAATCGCGGCAATCGCGAGGAGGAGGCGAGCTGCACGTTCCGCGTGTCCGGCAAAGTTCCCGAACTGTTCGACCCGCTCACCGGGGCGACTCGGCCGCTGTCCGTGTATTGCCAAGCCGAGGGACGCACGACCGTCCCGCTACGATTTGCTCCGTGCGGATCGTGGTTTGTCGTCTTCCGAAAGCCTGCGGCTGCGCCGGCGAAGGCCGAAGGCAGCAACTTCCCGGCGTTCACGCCCGCCCACACACTGGCTGGAACGTGGCAAGTCCGTTTTGATCCGCGTTGGGGCGGTCCGGAGTCCGTCGAATTCACGGAGCTGACGGACTGGACCCAGCGTTCCGAAGACGGCATCCGCTTCTACTCGGGCACCGCGACGTATCGCCACACGTTCGACCTGCCTCAGTCTTTGCGATCTTTCGCGGGAAGGCTCGTCCTGGACCTGGGCGTCGTCAAGCAGTTGGCCCAGGTTCGACTGAACGGCCGCGATCTGGGCGTGCTGTGGGCCGCGCCGTTTCGCGCGGACGCGACCGATGCGATCCGCCCGACGGGCAACACGCTGGAAATCGAGGTCGTAAACTTCTGGCCGAATCGCGTGATCGGCGACCAGTCGCTGCCGGAAGACCAACGGCTGACTCGTACGAACGTGCGGAAGCTCACCAAAGACACGCCGCTGGTTGAATCCGGGCTGCTGGGGCCGGTGCAGATTCTGACGGCTGCCGCCCCGCACCGATAGCGCGGCAGAGAGTTTTGGCGAACGGCGGAGGTTCCGCCCGGTTTCTGCGGCCTCCCGCTTGTTCGTCAGCGGTTGGCGTACGTGTGTCCGAGGAACCCGACGATGGCTTTTTTCACTTCCAGCGGGTCGAACGTGTCGTGCTTGCGATACAGGATCCTGCCGCCGGGGGCGACCAGGACCGTGTAGGGGATCGGGCCGGGCCACTGCTTGTCGAGCGCCTCGGCCAACTTATCGCGGTCGCCCGAGGCGAAGATGGTGTTCGTCGAGGAAACGTGCTTTTCCTGCAGACGTTTCAGGACTGTGTCGCGTTCCTTCGGATCGTCCAAGCTGATCGTGATCAGCTCGAACTTGCGCTTGCGGTACATGCGGTTAATCGTGGTTAGCTCCGCCAACTCCTCGACGCACGGGATGCACCACGTGGCCCAGACGGCGATCACCCGCAGATTCTTGGTGTCGTTCTGAACCAGGCTGCGAACGCCCGCCTCGTCGATCGTCTGGACCTCGACCTGTTCGGCGTCCCACTTCGCCAGAGATTCGGCCACGGTGTGGCGTTTGTCGGACCATTTGGTCGAGCAGCCGAAGACGCGCGTCGTAGCGACGGGCACGGGTCGCCCCGCCAACAAGGCTTCGATGGCGTTCCGCGCGTCGTGCGACTTGACCACGTTCACATCCGAATCGTCGATTCGGCCTTGGTAACGCAGCTTGCGGGCGGCGTCAAAGATAAACACGTGGGGCGTAGCCAAGACGCCGAAAGCTTTCGAGGCGGCTTGCGTGTCGCCGTCGTACAGGTAAGGAAAGGCAAACCCGCGGTCCTTGGCCCGAATCTTCATCTCCTCCAACGAATCGCTCACGTCGGTATAGCCGAGTTCGTCCAGACGCACCGCCAAGGGATCGTTTGGCGAAATCGCGACCAGCGCCACGCCGCGGTCCTTGAAGTCGACGTGCAGTTGGATGAGCCGTTCCTCATACGCCTGGGCGGTCGGGCAATGGTTGCAGGTAAAGACGACCGCCAAGACCTTCGCCGCCGCGAAATCGGACAGGCGATAGGTCTTGCCGTCCACGCCCGGCAGGGCAAAGTCGGGCGCCGCTGCGCCCAGTTCCAGAGGCGTCACCGGTTTCGACGCCGCGCCGTCGGCGCTAACGGACCAGCCGCCGAGGACCAGGAGAATACTCAGCCAAGTTGTTCGTTGCCACATGATGGTTGCCCCCTGTTACATCCAGTGTGTGATCCTGAGCGACGGCTGATTAACGCCCGACCTACACCAGCCAATCCTCAGTACGGAGATCCGGTAAGGCTTCAAAGTCGCGGTCGGCAGTGACCAAGGTGAGATCCATCACGCGGGCCAAGGCGGCCAGCATCATGTCAACCTGCGACAACACTCGGCCACGGCGGCGCAGTTCATGAAAAACTTCACCATACGCCAGGGCCACCTCGCGTTCAATCGGCCAGATACGGACCCGTGACAGCAGCCGTGCGAGAACTCGCCGATAGGCATCTCTCTTGGCCAGCAATTGGATCCCCGCTTCAAGTTCGCATAGGGCCGGAACACAGGTACCGATGCGAAGGCCCGCCGACCGCTCCTCCGCAATCCGCTCGCGAACTCGAAACACAGGCCGAATCGCCTCGCTCAACTGATTCGTGTCCAGTAGGTAACCCGCCATCATTGCAGTCCCATCTCGCGGCGGACCCACGCCTTGGCCTGCTCATCGGCCTCGCGGAGATAACCGTCGAGTTGTTTCCAAGCCACAGGATCGTCCAGTTCGGCGGTCAGTACGGCCATTTCGCGAGACCAAGCATCCGACTCAGACCCGTTCGCGGTCAACTCGTCCGCTTGCACGCGCAATTGTTGACCGTCGGACCAGTTTTCGGGGACAGGGTCCAACGGGTAAATGACCCCGCCTCTTAGAATTGCCCGAACCATGCTTCGTTCTCCGACGCCAAACCACTACGAAATCCCATGTGCGGCCGCCTCATCATTCTAGGACATTACGTTCGCACTGAGAACCGGCGGTGGATCACACTTTCCTTTGTCGGCGACGCTGCGTTCTGCGTCAAATCCACTTCCGCCGCCGGAACCAGAACAGCAGTCCGCCGCCCACGGCGCCGCAGATCAGCCAAAACGCGCCGTACATACCCCGCCACTCGGCTTCCGGGACGTACATGTTCATTCCGTACACGCCCGCCACAAACGACAGGGGAATGAAAATCGTGCTGATGATGGTCAGCACTTTCATGATCTCGTTCATGCGATTCGACACGGCCGACATGTGGGTTTCCGTCACGCTGGCGGCGATTTCGCGGTACGTTTCCACCAGGTCGATAATCTGCACGCAATGATCGTATACGTCGCGGAAGTACGTCCGTGTGGTCTCCGACAGGCACTCGTGCTTTTCTCGCAACAATTGGGCCATCAGTTCCCGCATCGGCCAGGCGGCGCGGCGCAATGTCAACAGTTCTCGCTTCAAGGCATGGACTTTGCGACTCATGCCCTGGTCAGGATTCGCGAGCAACTCGTCCTCCAGATCCTCCAATTCGTCGGAGTATCCTTCCAGCATGGGGAAATAGCCGTCGACAACCGTATCGACCAGCGAGTACAGCAGGAAACTGGCGTCGTTTTCGCGGATCCGCGACCCCTGCGTCGCAACGCGATGCCGGACCGCCTCAAAAATGTCCCCCGGCGCTTCCTGGAAGGTGAGCAACGTAGTGCGGCCCAAGAAGAAACTGACTTGTTCCGTGCGTTGCTGGGCGTTCTCCGGATCCACCGCCCGAGCGACGACGAACAGCCGGCCCGGCTGGTCGCCGGACCCCGGATAGTCCTCGGCCTTGGGACGTTGGACAAGGTGCAATACGTCGTCCACGGCCAAGGGATGGAGTTGGTACTTTTCCGCCAAGGCCCGGATCGTGTCAAACTGCTCCAGCCCCACCACGTCGATCCAGCGAACGCGGCACCAGGGCGGACGATGCCGCGTCAGAAATTCCCGCAGGTCGGCGACCTCCTGCGACTGGCACTTCTCCGGCGAATAGTCCATACACGTGACGCGGGTCATGAGTTACGATCTTCCCAATCCAGGGTCCGGGCCACGGCGCGGGTCCAGCGGGCGTAGCGCCGCCGCCGCTCGTCGTCGCCCATCTGCGGGCGGAATTCGCGGTCCAATGCCCAGTTGCGGGCGATGTCGTCCAAGCCGTTCCAGTAGCCGACGGCCAGACCGGCCAGATACGCGGCGCCCAGCGCCGTCGTCTCCGCGACCGTCGGACGACGCACCACCGTGTCCAGGATGTCCGCCTGGAATTGCATCAGCAGGTCGTTCACCGACGCGCCGCCGTCGACTTTGAGCATGTCCAGCCGGATGCCGGCGTCTCGCTGCATGGCGTCCAGCACGTCGCGGGTTTGCAGGGTCATCGATTCCAGCGCTGCCCGCGCCAGATGGCCAGCCGTCGTGCCGCGCGTGATCCCGAACACGGCCCCGCGGGCATACGGGTCCCAATGCGGAGCGCCCAATCCGGTGAACGCTGGCACAATCACCACGCCGCCGCTGTCGGGCACGGACGACGCCAGACGCTCGACTTCCGCCGAATTGCGGATCAGTCCCAGCCCGTCCCGCAGCCACTGGACCACCGCCCCGGCAATGAATACCGCGCCCTCCAGGCAATAGGTGACTCGCCCGTCCAGCCCCCAGCCGATCGTGGTCAACAGGTTGTTTTGCGAACGCCGCGGAGTGTCCCCCGTGTTCATCAGCATGAAACAGCCGGTGCCGTACGTGTTCTTGGCCTCGCCTGGCGCAAAGCAAGCCTGGCCAAACGTCGCCGCTTGCTGGTCTCCCGCGTCGCCGCCGATAGGCACTGCCGCGCCCAGCCAATCCGCTGCCACCGCTCCGTAGTTGTGGCTGGACGGCAGGACTTCCGGCAACATGGCCCGCGGGATGTCCAACACGCGCAACAGCTCATCATCCCAGTCGAGCGTGTGGATGTTGAAGACCAGCGTCCGGCTGGCGTTGCTCAAGTCGGTCACGTGCCGCCGGCCGTTGGTCAACCGCCAGATCAAGAACGTATCGACCGTGCCGAACAGGATCTCGCCGCGCTCGGCCCGCGTCCGCAGACCGTCGATCTGGTCCAGCAGATACTTGATCTTGGTGCCGGAGAAATAGGCGTCGATCACCAGCCCGGTCTTGTCGCGGAACAGGGGTTCCAAGCCGTCGGACTTCAGCCGGTCGCAGATCTCCGCACTGGCGCGACTCTGCCACACCATGGCGTTGGCCACGGGCTTGCCCGTATCGCGTTCCCACAAGATGGTCGTTTCCCGCTGATTCGTGACCCCGACCGCCGCCAGCTCCGCTGCCGAAACGCCCGCCGCCGCCAGCGCCTGTTTGGCCACCGCCAACTGGGATTCCCAGATCGCTTCGGGATCATGTTCAACATGTCCCGGACGGGGCAACAGTTGCTCGAACTCCTGCTGCGCCGTGCCCACCGCTCGCCCGTCGTGCCCGAACACGATCGCGCGGCTGGAGGTGGTGCCTTGGTCCAAACCGAGCACGTATTTTGTCATGGCTTTCACTCCCGGTCGCCGAACTCCGCTCCAACCTCACTGCAGCCGATGAGCATAGCAGGTCTCGGTCGAGAAAAAAACAAGCGCCGCCGCGGGCGACAGGCGGCAGGCCGTAGGGTGGGCCAAGTCTTCGCGGCCCACCGGGACGAGGTTTACCCGCAAGATGCGGCCGCATCAGAATGGCGACCGTCTTTCGGTGGGCCGCGAAGACTTGGCCCACCCTACTTGGCTCCGCCCATGACCGACGGAGACAAGCGGCAGGGTGGGCCAAGTCTTCGCGGCCCACCGGGACGAGGTTTACCCGCAAGATGCGGCCGCATCAGAATGGCGACCGTCTTCCGGTGGGCCGCGAAGACTTGGCCCACCCTACTTGGCTCCGCCCATGACCGACGGAGACAAGCGGCAGGGTGGGCAAGTCCGCGCGGCCCACCGGGACGAGGTTTACCCGCAAGATGCGGCCGCATCAGAATGGCGACCGTCTTCCGGTGGGCCGCGAAGACTTGGCCCACCCTACTTGGCTCCGCCCATGACCGACGGAGACAGTTCCGGGATCGCCGCCAGCACGTGCCGGACGGCGGCCACGGACAGGCTGTTGCCAACCAATTTCCACGCTCTGCGCAAGGTTAGTGACTTGGGCAAGCGGAATCCGGGCGGGAAACAGAGCAGGCGCAGGATCTCGCCAGGCGAAAACCGGCGCGCGCCGCGCGGGGTCCCCAAGTAGGAGCCGCTGCGGACGATGCTCTGGCCGTAACCGGACGCAAAGCAATGCGATTCGGCATCCTCGTCGTCAGGGTCCAACACGTGGATTGCCGTCCGATAACGCCCCCAAGTCTCGTCCGGCACCCACAACGGGTCCGACGGATCGGCGTCCAGGATCTGCTGCACGGTGAACTGCCAGGGCGGCCCGCGTTCACCGGGCATCGGTGGTCCGTCTCGAAGCCCGCTTGGTTCCTCCGCGGCCGCCGGCAACTCGCCTGGCGTCCATGACCGCAGTTCTCCCACCCGCCCCGCCAGCAGGTAGAACCGCCGCCGACGATTGGGAACGCCGAGTTGGGTCGGACACAGGATCTGCTCTAGCGTGTGGTAGCCATTTGCGTCCAGTATGGACCGCAAACGTTGGTGGGCACGCGAGCCGGCGAAGCCTGGGACGTTTTCCAGCGCCACGTAGCGCGGCCGAAGTTGGGCGATTCGCTCGATGACCGTCAGCAGCGATTCCGCCCGAGGATCGCGCACGTCCTCTCGCCGGCCGCGGACGGTGTACGGCTGGCAAGGCGGGGACATCCACCACAAATCCGCTGCGCATTCCCGATAGACCTGTGCGGGCAAGCTCTCGATGGCGCGGTTCCGCACCGGATGCGGAAAGTTGTGCCGGTACACCGACAAGGCAACTTGGTTGATGTCCACGGCGGCGACGACGTCCGCGTGGTCGCCCAGCGCCGCAGCGCACCCGCCGATGCCACAAAACAGTTCCAGCACTCGCAGCCGCGTTGTCATGCGTTTCCCACTCTTCGCCGCCGGACTCGTCCCGTCGATTCCACGGTTTCGGAGACGCCCGCCGGACCCGGAAAATCCGAGCAGGTAGTTCCAGCGCCGTCAAGCCCTGGGGCGCGGCCGGGGGCGGAGACGCGGCGTGCCTGGCCCGGCGGCGAGTCCCGATCGCGACCGTCCAAGACGCGAGTTGGGATGAGTGTGGCTGGTTGCAACGCAGGCCAAGTCCGGTATCATCGTAGCCTGCGAAGAGAGGCTAACGATGAACCAAATTGACCGAGCGAAGCAACTGGCGGCGGAACGCAGTTTGGACGACGTCCGCGACGGCATGTGTCTGGGGTTGGGCTCCGGTTCGACGGCGGCGATCATGCTGGAACTGCTGGGCCAGAGGGTGCGGCAGGGTCTGCGCGTCTGCGGCGTGCCGACGTCCGAGGCCAGCCGGCAACTGGCGCAACGCGAGGGCATCCCGCTGGTCACCTTTGACGAGGTGACCAACCTGGATCTGACGATCGACGGCGCCGACGAGGTCGACCCGCAGTTGAACCTGATCAAGGGCGGCGGCGGAGCGTTGCTGCGTGAGAAGATCGTGGCCTCCTTGAGCCGCCGCGTGCTGATCATCGCCGATGTCCGCAAACAGGTTCCGTACTTGGGCGCGTTTCCGCTGCCCGTGGAAGTCGTTCGCTTTGCCTGGAAACCGCTGGCCGAGCGGCTGGCCCAACTGGGGGCGTCGCCCGCGCTGCGGCCCGGCTCCGACGGTCGGCCGTACCTGACCGACGAGGGCAATTTCATCCTGGACTGTGCCTTTGACCGGATCGCAGACCCCGCCGCACTCGCCGCCCGCCTGGACGCCATCCCCGGCGTGGTCGATCACGGACTGTTTGTCGGGCTGGCGGACACCCTGATTGTCGGACGCGGCGAGGGAACGGACGTGATCGATCGCCCCAGGCGGCAAGCGATCTAGCGGCCTTTTGAGCAAAGAAAACAGCCACCTTGCGGCAGTCATTTTTGCTTGAGTTGTTCCAAAGCAGCTGGGAGCCAGTCTCTTTTCTTCAACCACCTGTCTGGCCGTCGGCCTCGTCACGGGCGTGATCGTTGCCGGATTCCGCAACCCGGTTACGCTCGACAACCGGGCGTTGGGTTGGGCAAGAACCGGGACGAAAAAATGTGGTCTTTTTTCTTGCTCTTCCGCCCACACGGCTTCTCAAGCTCGCGCGCGGGGCGTATCTTGAAGCCACCGGCCAGTTCGGTGTGACCGCCTGGAGGCGGCTCTGCGGTGTCCAGCATCGGATGCATAGCCTGTCCGCTTTCCAGGAGGTGACAGCGATGTCCAGTGTTGATGTACGGCCCGCCTTGCGCGGCACGATCTACCGGGGTGGCGAAATCGTCGGCGGCGTCGTGTTGAGTCATGCCGACGATCCGTTCATCGAGGAGTTCAACCTCGAATACGCGAAACTGGGATTGCGCGTGGAATCGCAGCCGGCGCGGTCCGCGGCCGCCTGTTTCTCGAACGAGGCTTCGATGCCGTTCGTCCACTGCCACCTTGAGCTGGATTCTTGACGGCGGCGTGGGAGGAGGACCTCGCGGCGTATGGATCGGCGCAAAGACCGCCGCCTTCAGCCTGTATCTTGACTCTTCGCGGCAGTGCGGGGCCGGATTTGTTTCGAGTTGGGCTGCGTTTCTTGCGGAAGGTTGCCAACGAAGCCGTCTTGGCAAATAATCGGGTTATGGACAATCCGGCTGTGCAGCTCGACACGACGATCGAAATCGTCACTCCGGAGAACATCGCCTTTGATTACCGGGTGGCGGGGCCGTTTCGTCGTTTTCCCGCCTATCTGATGGACTTGGCGATCCGCTCCGGGATGCTCGTCGCCATCTGGGTGGGCTTGGGTTTCCTGGGCTGGGCAGGGGGCGGGCCGTTTGCGGCCGCCATCGGCTTGATCGCAATGTTCGTACTGGAGTGGTTCTACGGCGGGATTTTTGAGACGTACCTGAACGGGCAGACGCCGGGCAAGCGGATCATGGGAATCCGCGTGCTGACGGTGGACGGCCAGCCGATCAATGGGATGCAGGCCGTCTTGCGAAACATTCTGCGCACGGTCGATCTGTATCCCATGCTGTCCCTGGAAATGTTCGGCGCGACGGCGCCGCTGTACGTGATTCCGACGTATATGGCCGGCTTGGTGACGATGGCCATGAATCGCCGTTTTCAGCGTTTGGGCGATCTGGTGTGCGGCACGATGGTCGTGATCGAGGAGCGGCACTTGCTGACGGGGGTGGCCAAGCTGGATGATCCGCGGGCCGCGCAGTTGGCGGAATACGTGCCGCCGGACTTTCGCGTCAGCCGCAGTCTGGCGCGTTGTCTGGCAGCCTATGTGGAGCGCCGTCGATTTTTCAGCGCAGCGCGGCGTCGCGAGGTGGCCCGGCACCTGGCCGAGCCTTTGCTGGAACAATTTGGGATGCGGCAGGACACGAGCCACGATTTGTTGTTGTGTGCGTTGTACTATCGGACCTACGTAGCGGATCGGGCGGCCGATGAGTTGCCGCCGGGCCTGCGCGGCGACTCGCCCGCGGCCGCTTGAGCAGGCCCAGGAGTTTTCCCGGTGAAAGTTGCGGAATTACTGAATCAGCGGCGTCAGAACTGGCAGGAGTTGGAGGTGCTGTGCGGGCAGTTGGCCAAGCGCCGTACGAAGACGTTGCAAGCGGAAGAGGTGTCGCGGTTTGCCGCCTTGTACCGTGCCGCGTGTGCAGATCTGGCTCTGGCCGACGCCTATCAACTGCCACCCAACACGGTGCATTACCTGCATTTGCTGGTCGGTCGGGCGCACAACCAGTTGTATCGCACGCGGCGATTTGCCTTTGCGGCTTGGAGCCGGATTCTGCTGGAAGAAGTGCCGCAACGGATCTTCCAGGACCGCTGCGTGCAAGTGGCTTTCGGATTGTTCTGGGGCGTGTTCCTGCTGTCCGCCTGGCTGGCGTATGCCAAAGACGTTTGGCCGCAGTATGCCGAGGCGGTGCTGACCACCAGCGCGATCGAGGAATTGGAAACGAACTTCCAGAATCCCGTCGACGGCCGCGATCCGGAAGCGGGGCTGATGATGGCCGGTTTCTACATTCAGCACAACACGGGGATCGGGCTGAAGTGTTTTGCCGGGGGCTTGGCGGTGATTCCCGGCGTCATCGTGACCAGCTTCAACGCGGCCTTTTTAGGGGCGGCCTTCGGGTACATGGCCCGGCCGGACGTGGTCCAAGGCCAGAACTTCTTTCAGTTCGTGACGGCGCACGGTCCTTTTGAGTTGACCGCCATTGTGCTGTCGGCCGGGGCCGGACTCAGGCTGGGGCTGGCGTGGCTGTTGCCGGGCCGCTGGAGCCGGCGGTCCTCGTTGCGGAAGACGGCGGTTGAGACGATGCCGTTGATGGGCGCCGCGATGGCGATGTTCTTCCTCGCGGCGTTGATCGAAGGATTCGTGTCGCCGTCCAGCTTGCCCTATGAAATCAAAGCAAGCGTGGCGGTGGTGTCCAGCGGTCTGCTGTCGTTCTACTTCATCATCCTGGGCGTGCCGCGGAGACGCAGCGGTGCAGTTTGACCGAACCACGATTGTCGTCCGCGAGCGCAGCGTGCTGGACACGTTGGACCTGTCGCTGCACGTCTTGCGCGAGTATGCGCTGCCCCTGGCCGCGGCGATGCTGCTGGGCGCGCTGCCGTTGCTGGCAGTGGATTACCTGCTGTTGGGCTGGATGGCTTCGGAAGCTGGCGAAGACGCGTGGCTGCCGTGGCGGTTTGTCTATCACCTGTCGCTGCAGATCTACCTGCAGGCGCCGCTGGCGAGCGTCTTTGCCACGGCGTACCTGGGCCAAGCCGTGTTTCTCGCCGAACCGCGTTTTGGCGACGTGGTGCGGGACGCCTGGCGGATGCTGCCGCGGATCGCGTGGTGCCACCTGCTGGTCCGCGGCGTGCTGTTGGGCTGGCTGCTGGTGCTGGTTCTGGAACGCGACGGCGAGGTGCATGGCTTCGTGGAGGCGCTGCTGCTGCCGGTGTTGGCCGTGTACGTCAGCGGGTTGCGGGCGTTTCGCCCGTTCATCAACGAGATCGTGCTGTTGGAGCGGAATCCGTTGACATCCCAGAATGAACGGATCATGACGGTGGGACGCCGCAGTCGGATGTTGCACGGGAGCCGTGGCGGCGAGTGGTTGATCCGGTGGCTGTTGGCGTCCGTGCTGGGAGTCCTGTTGATCCTGGCGGCTTACGGCACGTTCTACTTCCATGCCGCGGCGCCTCGGCAGGATTGGACCCAGGGGCCGCTGTTGACCCATGTCCTGTTGCCGCTGGCGATGGGGATCACGACGTGCTACTTGACGGTCTTTCGTTTTCTGACCTATTTGGACGCGAGGATTCGGCAGGAGGGCTGGGAAGTGGAGTTGCAGTTGCGGGCGGAGGCCGCCAGATTGACACGCAGACCGATCTGAGGAGGACGGGACAATGTCAGCTGAATTCCGGGCAGCAGAAAGCGGGCGGCGTAGGAGCGTGCCGCTGGTGGTTGGCGCCGCGCTGCTGCTGGGCGTGGGCGTCTGGACTTCGGCTTCGGCGTTTTCGTCCGCAGCGTTCGGGACCGCCACGAGCATCGAGGCCGGACGCAAAGCGCTCGGCGGTCGGACCCGGTTTCCCTGGTACGATGCGGAACGGGATGCTCTTCGCCGTCTCGCCGTCGAGCCGCCCCGCGACACTGCCCGGCACCGGCGGTCGCAGTGGCAAGCGGATCCGGTGCCGCCCTCCGCCCCGTCCTTCGGAGTCGACTGGAGCGGGCTCCGCGCCGTCGTCGAAATGCTGCTGTGGCTGGGCTTGGTCGCGCTGTTGGGCGCCCTGATTTATTTTCTGGTCCGCACGTATTTGCGTTCCCACGCGGCGTCCGAGGCGGCGGATGCCCCGGAACGGGAGGCGAAAACGGCAGCCGACTTGATCGAAAGTCTGCCGTTTGAAGTGCCCCGGCCGCAGGGCGACTTGCTGGCGGAGGCCCGGCGGTTTTACGAACGAGGTGCGTATGCGCAGGCCGTCGTGTATCTGTTCAGCTATCAATTGGTCCAGTTGGACCGGCACCAGGCAATCCGGTTGGCGCGCGGCAAGACGAATCGGCAGTACTTGCGCGAGTTGCTGCCGCGGCCGGATTTGAGCGGCATCCTGGAACCTACGATGGTCGCCTTCGAGGACGTATTCTTCGGCCACCATCCGCTGGACCGGGCCGGGTTCGAATGCTGCTGGCAGCAGCTGGACGAATTCCATCAGCAGTTGAAGGAGGCCAAGCCGTGAACGCGGAGTGCCGGCGCGGAAGAGGCCGGACTGTTTTGAACAAGCCGGGCGGCGGGTTCATGCCGCAGCGGTCCTGGTTGTCCTGGCTGCTGGTCGCAGGCGTGGTCGCCGGCAGCGGGTGCCGCGACGAAGAGCTCGACAGCACCTACGGGAAACGCCGCGGTGTGCGGGGCGAAGCTAGCGTCAACGGGACCGCAGTGTTGGCGACGATGTTCGAGTTGGCGGGGCACAAGGTCCAGACGCGCCGGCATCTGTCGCCACGGACCCACGAGTTTGACGTCATCGTCTGGTTTCCCGACGATTTTCAGCCGCCGGCCGAAGAGGCGGAGCAATTCCTCGAAGACTGGCTGTACCGCAGAGGCGGCAAGACGTTGATCTATGTCGGCCGGGACTACGACGCGACCGCGGACTACTGGGAGAAGATCCTGCCCACCGCGCCGCCGGAGCAGCGCGTCGAGATTCTCCGGCGACTGGCCCAAGCGCGCGCCGAACGGAGCCGGGGCCGGGCCCGCGTCTCGGAAGCCAAGGATGGCCGCTGGTTCCGGCTGCAGCCCGGCCAACCGCGACGTTACTTTGGACGCCGGCAGGATCGGCCGCCGCAACTCCAAGGTTCGTGGGCTGCTGACGGCGAGTTTCAAGCCGCCGAGTTCGATGTGGTGGTGGAGACGCGATTGGAGGCGTTGAAAAATCCGCCGAACGACGACTACGGCGGCACGTTCCGCTCTGAAACCCTGCTGTCGGCCGACGGAGTGCCCCTGGTCCAGCGGATTCAAAACGCCTACTGGACCGGGGGGCAGATCATCATCGTCACCAACGGTTCGCTGCTGCTGAATCTGCCGTTGGTGGAACACGAGCATCGCAAGCTGGCCGGCAAACTGATCGCCGCCTGCGGACCGCCCCAGAAACGCGTCCTGTTTCTGGAAAGCGGGCCGGAGGGGGTGCCGGTTCACGAGCAGGAGCCGGGCTCGAATCACCCGACCAGCTTGGAGGCCTTCACGGTCTGGCCCTTGAGCGCGATCGTGTTGCATTTCGTCGCGTTGGGGACGTTGATTCTGGCCAGCCGCTGGACCGTCTTCGGCCGTCCGCGCGAGCTGCCCCGGCCGCCGGTTTCCGATTTCGGCCACCACGTGAACGCGCTGGGCGAATTGCTGGCCAAGACACAGAACCCAGCCTACGCACAGATGCGTCTGGCGGAGTATCGTCGGAAGACGGCCGGCGGAGCCCCGACGCTTTCTGGTCAACGGTAGGACGCCGGGCGCCGGTCCTGGGGCGAGGCCGTTATCGAGCGCGCTGTCAAGGCCGGAAGGTCGGGGGTTGCCGAATCAACCGGCACGCGTCAACCTCTGGCTCCGTCGGCCGCAACGGTGGGTTGGCGTTCACCCTCCCGCTGCGGTTTTGCACTCCTTCGTCGAGGGCTGGCGGGGCCACAGCCAACGACGGGCGATGACCAGCACTTGCCAAGCCGTCAACGTAGCGGCCAACAAGGCCGCTCCCGCGCCCACCAAGATCCCGGATCGCCCGGACGCCAGCGCGGAGTACAGAAGCATCAGGCCGCAAATCAAGCCGATCAGCAGCAGCGGCAACCGGTCGAACGTCTTGCGGAGCGCTTGGTGCTTCTCGTAGGTCCGGATGGCGGCGGTGGCCGACAGGTTGGCGACTTCCCGCATGGCATCCAGATTCGATTGCTGTTCAGGCGGCAGACTGAGCGGCGCCAGCACGGGCGGCGTCGGCAAGATCGCTGGCGGGTCTTCAACGAGTTCCGGGGCAGCGGCTTGCGAGTTGGTTTCTGCGGGGTCGGCCTCAGAGAAAGCGGCAACGGCTGCCCAGCCAGGCCGGTGCCGGTTTGGTGGCTCCACGCGATCTTCCGCGGCGGTGGGAAGGGGCGTTTCAGAGGCGGGAAGCCCGGCCGCAGAAGTCGATTCAGCCGCCGAACCGGGCGTTTGCGCGTCGTTGGGAACGGCGTCTCCGTGGGCGAAAACCGATTCTTCGGCCGCAAGCGTGGACTCTTCGGCGGAGAGACTGATCTGCTTCAGCAGCCGTTCGATGTACTCGCGTACCGACGGATCCAATTCTTCGTCGTCCTTCCGCTCCACCCACAGCGGCACCTGCGGCTCCTCGGCTTTCTCAGCTAAAGGCCCAGGTTCCAATTCGATCGGAACCGGAGACGCCGGCAGCGGGGCACGAAGGTCCGGCGTGTCCGGGAGGCCTGCGCGCGGCGCGGACTCAGCGGGCAGTGTCGCTTCTTGCTGAGCCGCCAGCCGTTCCGTTTCGGAGTCCGCCGCCGAGAGCGGGAGCGCATGGGACGGTTCGTTGGGCGCGGCAGGATGGGGCGAGGCTTCACGTTGCAGTTTCAGCAGTTCCGCGACCATCCGCTCCAAGCGGGTCATCCGACCTTCAAGGCGGTCGAACCGCCGATGGATGCCCTCTGGCCCGTCGTCCACGGCGGCGTGGGGCGCCGCGTCGTCCCGGACAGCGTGGTCGGCCACGGGCTCGCGGTGGCTTGTCGCCAGGGAGCAGGGGACCGGATTGGTTGCCGCGCAATCCGCCAGGACATGGACGGTGACCGGGCCGACCTGCAGGCAATCCCCGACGTTCAAGGGCGAGTCTGTAAACGATTGGCCGTTCAGCCGCGTTTCGCCGGTCCAGTCCCGGACGACCGTTCCGTCGCGACCGCGCAAGATCACGCACTGCAACGGCGCCCCCTCCGGCAATGGCACAGTGCAATCTTCGCGGCCGCCCAAAGTACACTGGCTGGACCGTACGTGCAGCACTTTTTCGTCATAGCCGCCGCCCCGCAGGCAGAGGATCAAATCGCCGGAGGCCGGCGCGTGGACGGTGTTCCGCTGTTCGTGTTCGGTCGGTGCTTTGGTTGACATATCCAATTGTCCGCCTGAATGAACCAGTGTCTCGGACGGCTCTGAACGATGGTTGCATGGAGCGAAGGGCCTTGCCCTCGGTTTCGCGGATTCCGGGAAGCCGGCAAAGTCCCAACATCATCTAGCTCACGCACGGCCCCCGGTCAACGTTGGCTTGCTCGCATCCGGGGGAGTGACAAAATCAGCGACTCTACCGAGAAAAGTTTGATATCTAATCGGGATTTGTCGATTAACCGAAATCGACGGAGGGTAGCGGTCAGTAAGGCAGCTAGCGAAGGGCGGGGGAGAAGGAACATGAAGATTACGCGAAATGAGGCCATTGCACACTTGCGGAAGGTGCTGATCAGACGCCGCGACGCCTTGCGCAGAGCCCTGGCGGGCGACTTGAGTCTACTGAAAGAACTGCGAGGGCAAAGCCGCGGCGACGTGGCCGACTTTGCCCTGGACGCGGCCCAGGACGAGATCAGTTCGCAGTTGGCCGAGGTGGAGAGCCGGGAACTGACGAACATCGAAAGTGCGCTGGACCGGATCCGCGACGGCAGTTACGGGAACTGTGAGACCTGCAGTGAGGCGATTCCTCTGGCGCGGCTGCAGGCCCTGCCCTATGCGACGCTGTGCATTCAATGCCAGCGGGAGTCCGAGAAGGACACCTCCCGACGCGGCGGCGCCGACTGGGGACGGGTCATCGACTCGGGCGGAGCGGACACCGATGTCGTGTTCGGCGATTTCGAACTCGACCCGATCTAAACGGCCTTTCGCAAGAAGAGGTCCAGGCCTCTTCGCGCAAAAGGGGCCTGTCCTTGCGGATCGGAAAGGACTAAGGTGAGAGGGTTTGACCGCCCCAGCGGCGGTGTGCGCGCCGTCCGGACGTTGTGCGCACGGGCAACCCCCAACATCCGGCCGGACGAAAGCGACCGTATCAGGGAGATGCGACGGTATGAAGATTGGATGGCCGCTGTGTCCCCGTCTTTGCCTTGTTGCGCTGCTGGTGGGTCAGCTTGCGGCTCTGGGCCGGGCCCAGGAGACGCTCACCTCCCCCTCGGAGGCCTCGGAGGTATCCGCCGAAGCGAGGGAACGGTTGTATCGGGAGATCGACCAGGAGGTCGCCGCCCTGGAGCGTCAGGGGACGCTGCTGAAACGAGTCGTCCGCCTGGTGACCCCAACCGTGGTCCACATCGAGGCGGCGAAAAACAGCCGCGAAGACGTCCGCTTCTCTCGGCGTTCCGTGGAAGAGGCCGGTTCGGGCGTCGTCATCCGGCACGGCGGCGGATTCTACGTTTTGACCAACCGCCACGTCATCAACGATTCGTTGCTGGCTCAAATCAAGATTAAGTTGGCGGACGGCCGCGTCGTCAATCCAAAGCAAGCCTGGACGGATCGCGGGACCGACGTGGCAATCATGGAAATCAGCGCGGACCATCTCGTCGCGGCCCGCCTGGGCGACAGCGACAAACTGGAAATCGGCGACTTTGTGCTGGCCGTCGGCAGTCCCTTTGGGTTGAGCCATTCGGTGACGTACGGAATCATCAGCGCCAAGGGCCGCCGTGACCTGAAACTGGGCGACGGCAGCGTCAAGTATCAAAACTTTCTGCAAACCGACGCCGCCATCAATCCCGGCAACAGCGGCGGACCGCTCTTGAATCTCCGCGGCCAAGTGATCGGCATCAACACGGCCATCGCCAGCAGTTCGGGTGGCAGCGAAGGCATCGGGTTTTCGATTCCGATCAACATGGTGATGAAGATCGCCACTCAGTTGATCGAGCGGGGTAACGTGGTGCGAGCCTACCTGGGCGTCCGGCTGGACGCGCGGTTCGACGCCACGAGAGCTTCCACGCTCGGCCTGTCACGTCGCACCGGCGCGCTCGTTTCGACAGTCACGCCCAACTCGCCCGCCGCCGCGTCCGATGTGCGCGAGGGCGACGTCATCCTGAAAGTCAACGACGTCGTGGTCGAGGACGACGCGCACCTGGTGAACCTGGTCAGCTTGAGCGGCGTGGGCGAGTCGCTGAACCTGACCGTCTACCGCGAAGGCAAGACGCTGGCGGTCAAAGTCCAAGTCGGCAACCGCGACGATTTCGAGCCGGAATAGAGTCGCGAGCCGCCGCTGGCGGCATGTCCGGATGAAGCCCGGCCTCGGCGGCCAGTTGGCGCCCGGCTGAAGAACTCGCTGACCGCCGGGCTGTTCTTCGCGCTCCCGGCCGTGCGGATGCTGGAGCTTTCACGAATTCCTCTCGCGGTTTTTCGGCGAGGCCTCCCGGCGTTTCGACGGCAAACGGCACAATCGCAAGCCGTCTGCTGCGGCACGATTCGCGGCGGCGGGGCATCGGCCGCCATGCGGCGCAAAAAAAAGACCCGGCTGATTTGAAAAGCCGGGTCTTGAAGGGCATGCAAGTTCACAGCGCCTCGACGACGAGATCGCCGACTTCGGTCGTACTGTGGCCCATCTTGCCGGCAGCCTGGCTCTTCATCTTCGTGCCGGTAACGACCTGGACCGCTTCCCAGACCCGTTTTCCCGCCGCCTCCTGGCCGGTGTGCGTCAACAACATGGACATGGCGCTGATCGCGGCGATCGGGTTGATCACGTTCTTGCCCGTGTACTTCGGAGCGCTGCCGCCCATCGGCTCGAACATGCTCACGCCCTCGGCATCCGGGTTGATGTTGCCGCCCGCAGCGACGCCCATGCCGCCTTGGATCATCGCCGCCAAATCGGTGATGATGTCGCCGAACATGTTCGTGGTCACGATCACGTCGTAGTATTCGGGGTTCTTGACCATCCACATGCAGCAAGCGTCCACGTGGTTGTAGTCCGGCTGGACGTCCGGGTACTCCTTGGCCACCTCCTGGAACGTCCGCCACCACAAATCGTGGCCGAACGTCAGCACATTGGTCTTGGCCACCAAGGTGAGCTTCTTGCCCTTGGGGTTATTCCGTTTGCGGGTGTACTCGAAGGCCCAGCGGATGCAGCGTTCGCAGCCTTTGCGCGTGTACACGGCGATCTGCGTCGCCACCTCGTCCGGCGTGTTCTTCTTCAGGAAGCCGCCGACTCCGGTGTACATGTCCTCGGTGTTCTCCCGGACCACGACGAAATCGACGTCCTTCGGTCCCTTGTTGGCCAGCGGCGTCTCGACGCCCGGAAACAGCTTGACGGGCCGCAGGTTGATGTACTGGTCAAATTCGAACCGCAATTGCAGCAGCAAGCCACGCTCCAGGATTCCCGGCGCTACGTCGGGGTGGCCGATCGCGCCCAGAAAAATCGCCTGATACTGACGCAACTCGTCAATGGCGCCGGCCGGCAGAATCTCGCCCGTCTTCAAATACCGCTCGCCGCCGAAATCGTAGTCGGTCGAACTGTAGTCGAAGCCTTCCAACTTGGCCACCGCTTTGAGCACTTTCAAGGCTTCGGCAGTCACTTCCGGACCCGTCCCGTCGCCCCCGATCACTGCAATCTTCATAGTCCTTCCTTCTTTCCAACTCGCAATCCCACGGTCACTGCCGACAACGCGGTCAGTTCAATCACCAAGACAGCGAATTGTACTCGGGCGGGCACGCAGTCACAAGTTGCCCAAAGGCCGAGACGTAGCGAAAACGCCCGTCGTCGGAGCCGCCGCCACGAAACTCAGCCGCCGCCTCCTGGCCCCCCCACGAACGGCCACGAACGGCCACGGGGGGAAGCCACTCAGCGATCCGGCTTCCAGAAACGCCCGGCTGGGGCGGCACGGGGCGTCTGGCCAGCATCCGCTTCCGCGGGCAGCACGCGGGCGTGTGGCGATTCTGCCGCGGTTTGTGCAGGCGTCTGTGCCGCGGTGGGCTTGCTGGCATCGTCATTCGATCGGGGGGAAGAAGGCATTTCGGCCGCCGCTTGTGCGACCGCTGGCTTGTCCGCATCGGTTGGCGGTTGCCAGCTCGCGGGCACGGCTCCCTCGGCCTCTTTCTCAGGCACCGGGGTGGGCCGCGGCGTCCAGCTTTGGGCGATCCGATCGGTGGCTTGGATTCTGATCTCCCGATCCGCTTCGATTTTCCGTCCGTCCGCGGTCAGGTAGCGGACGAACAGGTGCGCCCGGTTGTGTTCCGGCGGACCGTCCTGCCAAGGCAAACGCAGCAGCAGGCCGCGGTCCAGCGCATCGGTCTGCAGGAATTCAGCCGCGTCGTCGGCAGCGAGGTCCCAGCGGGCGATCCGCGCCGCCTGGCCGCTCTGGGCCGGATCCAGCAGCACGATCGAGAGGCTGGCAGGTTCGGGCACAAATCCGCCACTGCGATTTCGAGGCTCGACCAGCACGCGAATCCCGTCGTCGCCGGGTTGTCCGTCAAAATCCGCGCCGCCGCTGACCCGCGGATTCAGGTAGATCGACTCCACCCGCTGATCCAGCGCAGACACAATCGCGGCGGCCAGTTGTTCGTCGTTCAACCTGCGTTTTCCCGTCGTCACGACAGGCACTTCCGTCTTGACCGCCGCAGCGGGCCGCACGGCGGCAGGACCCGAGCTTCGACGTTTTCCTTCTTCGACGCCCGGCGGCAATTCGATCTTGGGCAGTTCTGGGACTTCCGTGGGCACGCCCGAATCCTGTCCAGGTTCCTCTTCGGCGGGTTCCGTCAAAGGCTGTTCGGATTCGGCGGTACGTTTGCCAGCAAACGGCTTGCGGCCTTCCTTGGTGGTTCCGCGCGCGGCCTTCAATTCGGCCAGCGCCTGTTCATAGTTGTACTCGGCATCGTACAGCCGGTCCTCCAGGACGCGTTTCTCCGCGTTCAGCATCTCGAAATAGGCATCGGCATACGGGTCGCGCCGGCAGCCCAGCGACAGCACACTCAGCACGGTTGCCGCCAGCAACATGGTCCAGCGCACACACGCCGCGACGGTGCGTTGACCAGGCCGGATATCGAAGGGACGCGTCTGCATCGACTGCTATCACTTCAGGAGAAAATGAAGTCCGCCAGGGGATAGAGGCCGCAGAGGGTACGCGGAAAGCGAAAATCGCACAAGACGAACCGGACAATTTGCAGCTCCACAGGCGCGGAAACGAGCTTGCGGCCAGAGCCTGTGTCCGGCGCATTCCGGCGCTGCTTTTCGGATGGAAAGCGGCCAGTTGGCGGAACACCCGCTACCGAGCGCCAGGAGTGCTTTCGCTGGCACCAGACGGGATTTCGGCCCCTTTTTTAGGCGCCGTTGATGACGTAACGCTTACGGTGCTGGGATCAGGCTTACAGAATTAAATGTTTTCCGAGCAGGGTCCTATGCTGTGGCCGGCGTTACGATCGGCCAAAACTGAATTCTGTAGGCCTGACCCCCCTTCGCTAGTCTCCCGCCTGGTGCTAGCAGGCAACTCGAGCTGGCAAGGCCGGGAAGTGTCTGGCGGGAAAGATCAGGGGCCGGTCAAGACTCGCCCCGCTCGGCACCGCCAGAGGCGACGCGCCGGATCTCGCGGCCCTGGGCGTCCACGACCACCAACTCCAGCGGCATCCGACCCAGGGCGTGAGTCGAGCAGGACAGACACGGGTCGTAGGCCCGAATCGCCGCCTCGACGCGGTTCAACGCCCCATCTTTAATGTTCGCGCCGTCGACATAACGCCTGGCGACCTCCTCCACCGCGCGGCTCATGGCCCAGTTATTGTTGCCGGTGGCGACGATCAGGTTGACCTTTTCCACCTGGCCGTTCTCGTCGACCCAGTAGTGATGGAACAGCGTGCCGCGGGGAGCCTCCAGCACTCCCACGCCTTCGTGGTTGGTGATTCGGCCGGTGCAAAGGATGTCTTGGGACAACACTTCCCGGTCTTCCAGGATCTCGCGCGCCCGCTCGATGGCGTACAAGTCTTCCACCAATCGCGCGTGGTGGTAATACAGCGTGCCCTCGACCACTCGCCCGCCGCAAGCCTGTTGGTAAATTTCGTATTCCTGTTGGGCCAGCGGCGTGGCCATCTTGGCGGCTGCGTTCAACCGCCCCAACGGCCCGACGCGGTACACGCCGCCGGGATATCCGCCGGTCCGGAAATACGGGAACTTGAGGTAGCTCCAGGATTCGACGTGCTCCGCGATGTGGTTCAAGTATTCGCTTCCGTCGAACCGGTGCAGTTCTTGGCGATGCTCGTCCACGTGCCGCAGCTCGCCGTCGTACAGTTCCACCGCGTTGTCCGGGCTGACCATGCCCAGGTAGCCGGACGGGAACGAGGCGAATTCGTCCAGCAGCGTGCGGTTGCGGTCCGCCCAGTCCTTGATGATCGTCAGCGACTCTTGGACGTAGCCGATCATCGTGTCGACCTCGCCGAGCAAAACGTCGCGGTCTTTGCCGTCCAGCGCCTGGTTTACCCCGCCGGGGACGGCAAAGTTGGGATGAATGCGGCGGTCGCCCAAGGTTGAAATCAGGGACTGCCCGAAGCGGCGGAGGTTGATCGCCTTGACCACCAATTCGGGGTTGGCCGCGTACAACCCCGCCACGTTGCGGATTTCGGGTTCGGCGTCGAACCCCAGCAGCAAGTCCGGACCGGCCAATTCGAAAAAGTGCATCGAGTGCGATTGGATCACCTGGCCCATGTGCATCAGTTCGCGCAACAGCTGAGCCGGACGCGGGGCCTGGACGCCCAGGATCTGGTCGCACGCCTTGACCGAAACCAGATGATGGCTGACAGGGCAGATCCCGCAGATCCGCTCCGTAATCTGCGGCATCTCGAAGAACATCCGGCCTTCACAGAATTTTTCGAAGCCGCGAAACTCGTTCACGATGAACAGGGCCCGCTCGACCCGATTGTCGTCGCCCAAATGCACCACGACCTTGGCGTGGCCTTCGATCCGGGTCACCGGTTCGATTACGACTTTTTGGACCATCCCAGACTCCTTCAGCGTTCAGCTCTCGGCTCTCTGCCCGCGGTCGCCAGCCGGACACGTCCTCCCGGTTGACGATCAACAGGGGGCAACGGACAAGCGACCGTTTTTCAATGCCAATCCAGGTACTTGCCGCGCAGCTTCGGCTGCCGGCCTTGGACCAGTTCGCTCAAGACGTAGAAAATGGCGTCGGCCGAGGGCGGGCAACCGGGCAGATAGATGTCCACCGGCACGACCTGATCCACCGGACGCACGTCCTGCATGACGGCCAGGTCCTCGTGGCGGGGCACGACACCGTCCACCGTGCTCTCGCTTTCGACGTAGGCCCGCTGCAGCGCCCCTGCGGTGGTTACCGCGTTCCGCATGGCGGGGATGCCGCCGAACACCGCGCAATCGCCCAGCGCGATCAACGTTTTGCAGCGGGCCCGCATCCGCCGGGCGACTTCTTCGGTCGACGAGTTGGCGACCGCGCCCTCCAGAATGCCGACGTCGACGCCGCCTTCGTCCGGGTGCTTCAAGTCGGTGATCGGCGTCGCACGCAGCTGCACGACCTCCAGCAATTGGACAATCCGCTCGTCGATATCCAGAAACGACATGTGGCAGCCGGCGCAACCCGCCAGCCAGTCCGAAGCCACTGTGACTTTTTCGCTCATCGTGTTCTCCTCCGCATCGCGGAGTGTTTTTCCGCAGCACAACGCTCCCGGTTGCGCTGCCCGACTCTTTGCTTCGCCAAGGCCCGCACGCCTCGCAGAGCCTTGCGACGAGTTCCGCACCTACAACGACCGCTGCACGTCGGCCATCGACCCGAACAGTACGGCATTGCCCATCAGCGACGACAGCGTGGCCAGGGTCACCCAGTCCGGATGGATGTCCCGCGGCGCTTCGGTCAGCGGGACGACGGGCAGTTCGCGGCCTTCCAAATTCACCAGGCTCCCTTGCTTTTCGGTCCACACGCGCGCCGGCAGCACCACGTCGGCGGCGTCGGTCCAGGCAGTGCGGTAGGCGGACTGGATCACCGTGAACCCGGCCTCGGGCAGCGGCTTGCCATTGGGCAGTTCATCGCCCGCCAACACAAACAAGGCGTCGCCTTGGACGGCGCGAGCGGTCAGGCCGAGCCGCGCGGCGCCGGCGGCGTTGGCGCCTTCGATCAACGGCAGGAACCGGGCTTTGCGCGGCAGTCCGCGCAAGGCCGCGTAGACCGCGATGCTCAAATTCGGGCCGTACATCACCACGGGGTGCTGAGCGCAATCCACCGCGGATTTGAGCTTCGAGACCCCCTCCAGCCGCAAATGGTACGTGTACCGCAACCGCTCGAACGGCGACGCCCCGGTGTGAGCGATCGCATCCAACTTCATCCGCTGCTGAGCGTACGCGTCCAGGTCCGTCCGGGCATCGTTCACAATCACCAACTGGGCGCCGCGGTCGAAGGCTCGCTTGGTCAGATAGCCCACCACCTTCTGATTCTGCAACAGGTCGCCGCCCACCACGACCAGGCAGTCGGCGTCGTTGATTTCCGCGATGGACGCCGGTTCGCCCACCTCCGGCGGAACTTCGCCGTGCAGCAGCGCCAGTTCGTCGCTGTTCAAAACCTCGTTAAAAAAGCAGCTGAACGCCACCAGTCCTTCGTTGATTGTGCGGGGCGAAACCAAGCCGGCGACGTTGCTGGTTTCCCGCAACCGCTGGGCCGTCAACTCCAGGGCTTCGCCCCAGGAACTGGGCCGCAACTGCCCGTCGGTCCGGACCCACGGCGTGGTGATCCGCGGAGGCCTTGCATCGACGGCCTCAAACCGTCCCACGGAGCACAGCAAACCGCCGTTGTGGCCCGTCCAGTCGCCTTCGATCCGCAGCAGGATGTTGTCGCGAGTCAAGCACTCGATCGCACAGCCGACCGAGCAGCCCAAACACGTCGTCTTCACGCGCCGGACATCCGTCTCGTGCCCCAGAAACGAACTCCGACGTTCCATCAAGGCACCGGTCGGACAGACTTGCAGGCAACTGCCGCAGGACACGCACGTCGATTGCCCCAACGGCTGGTCGTCGTCGGCGCCGATCATGGTCCGCGCGCCGCGCTGATGGACGCCCAACGTGTGGTTCGCGGAAATCTCGCGGCACGCGCGGACACAGCGCCGGCACAGGATGCAGCGGCTATGGTCCAGAACAAAGTACTTGCCACTGGCGTCCAACGGCCAACTCTTCTGCAGATTGGGAGCGTATTCCCAGCACGTCAGGCCGTAGCGGTACGCCAGTTTCTGCAACTCGCAATCCGTATTGCTGTCACTGCCGCTGGCCGGACAAAACATGCAATAGTGCGAACGCTCGGAAAAGAGCATCTGCAAGGCGAAAACGCGCGCCGCCACGATGGCTTCCGTTTCCGTCCGCACGACCATGCCCTCAAAAACCGGAAACGTGCAAGCCGGCTGCAACGTTCGCTGGCCCTCGATTTCCACCAGACAGACCCGACAAGCGCCCTCGGGCGGCAAGGCCGGATGATAGCACAGGGTGGGAATGTCGATGCCCGCCGCGGCCGCAGCCTCCAGCACCGTCTGGCCAGCCCGCGCATGAATCTGGCGGCCGTTGATTGTGATGTTCACAACGCCGGTGTTGATCATAAGGGCCTCTTGTCACTTGTCACTTGTCACTTGTCACTTGTCACTTGTCACTTGTCACTTGTCACTTGTCACTTGTCACTTGTCAGTCGTCAGTCGTCAGTCGTCAGTCGTCAGTCGTCAGTCGTCAGGAAGCGGAGATCAGCGGCTTACCCGCAGTCGGTGACCCAAGGGGACTGAGCACCGATCACTCGTTGCGGATCACCGCTCACTCATCACGCTCTCCAACCACCGGACGGGGCAGTTTCATGGCATCCAGCCATTCCAGGTCACAGCGCAGACAGCGGCGGGCTTCCTCCTGGGCAGTCCGTTCGTCGAATCCGGTCTCGACCTCCTGGAAATTGGCGTCGCGTTGTTCCACCGGCAGCCGGGACGAAGCGGGCCGATGACGTTCGGCATACGCCGCCAGGTCGTACAGTTGCGGCACATCTTCGCGCTCGGCTTCCAGGTGCGGCTTGACCAGTTCGCCGGTCTTCAGCCAATGATCGATCGACAGGGCGACCAGGTTGCCTTGGGCGACGGCCTCGACGATCGTCGCCGGGCCGGTCACCGCGTCGCCCGCGGCAAAGACGCCGGGTCGCGTCGTGGCGTACGCATCATCCACGATGAACGTATCGCCGCGTTGGCGCGCGATCTCGGAGCCGTGCAACCAGGACAGATCGGGAACCTGGCCGATGGCGGGGATCAGCACTTCGACGTTCAACACGTACGAGTCTGCGCCCAACGGCACCGGTCGGCGGCGGGCGCTATCGTCGAAGTCGGCCAGACGCTGTTGCTGCAGTCGCACACCCGAAACCGCCCCGTTGCCCAGCACTTCGGCGGGATTCACCAGGGTGTGGAAGCGAATTCCCTCCTGCCGGGCCGCCTCGATCTCTTCGGGCAAGTGCGCCGCCGGCATATCGTCGCCGGCCCGGCGATAGATCACGTGGACTTCGCGCGCCCCCATGCGGAGCGACGAACGGGCCACGTCGATCGCCACATCGCCGCCGCCCACGACCGCCACCCGCTTGCCGCGGACGTCCGGCAAAGGCGATTCGGCGGGCAAGCCGGCGGCCCGCATCGTCGCCTCGCCCGCCACCCGGCTCAAAAACTCCACCCCGTCGATCACGCCGGACTTGTCGTCGCCCGCGACGCCCAAGCGGCGACTGCGGTGCGCGCCGATGGCCAGCAGCACCGCGCTGTAGCCGCGTTGGCCCAGCAGATCGTCCAGGCTGAAATCGCGGCCCAACGCCTCGTTGCAGCGGATCTCGACGCCCGCGCGGCGGATGTTTTCGATTTCGGCCAGCAACGGCCCGCGCGGCAGCCGGTACTCGGGAATCGCCCAAGCCATCATGCCGCCCGCAACGGGATACCTTTCGAAGACGGTCACTCGGTATCCGCGTTGCGCCAAGCGCAGCGCGGCGGTCAAGCCGGCGGGGCCGGCCCCGATGACGGCGATCTTCTTTTCCGCCGCCGCCGCCCGTTCGGCCTCCGTGCCGATCGGTTCGGGCACCCAGGGCGTCTCGATTTCGCGATCCGCCATGTACCGCTTGACCAACCGGATCGCGACCGGTTCGTCGATCTCGCCGCGGCGGCACTTGCTTTCACAGAACGCCGGACAAGCGCGGCCGCAGACCAGGGCAAACGGATTGCGGCGGCGGTGGATTGCCAGGCCTTCGGCATAGCGGCCTTGGGCGACCAGGGCCAGATAGGCGGGCGTGTCTACGCCGGCCGGGCATGCATTGACGCAGCGGGCCCGGACCAAGGCCCGGCATTGGCCCGCCCGGCAGTGTTTCTGGTCGATGTGCTCGATGAACTCGTCCTCAAAGAACCGCAACGCCGCCAGCACCGGACCCGGCGTGCGCTGGCCCAGGCCGCAGAGCGACGAGGACATCATGTGATTCGAGACGTCCTTGATGATCTGCAGGTCCTTGCGCGTCCCCTGCCCGTCGCCGATCCGCGTCAAGGCCTCCAGCAACCGTTGGCCGCCCACGCGGCACGGCACGCACTTGCCACACGATTCGGCGGCGGCAAACGTCAGAAAGTACCGGGAGAACTCGACCATGCACGTGTCGTCGTCCAGCACGATCATGCCGCCCGATCCCATCACGGCGCCGGCTTCGGCCAAGGCGTCGAAATCGACGGGCGTATTCAGCGCGCTGGCGGGCAGACAGCCGCCCAACGGCCCGCCTGTCTGGACGGCTTTGAACTTCTTGCCCTGCGGGACTCCGCCGCCGACGTCGAAGATGATATCGCCCAGCGGGGTGCCCATGGGGACCTCGATCAGGCCCGTGTTATTGACCTTGCCCGTCAAGGCAAACACGGCGGTCCCCGGCGACTTGGGCGTGCCGATGCTGCCGAACCACTTCGCCCCGCGCAGGATGATTTGGGGCGTCATGGCGTAACTCTTGACGTTGTTGATGTTGGTCGGCAGGCCCCACAGTCCCGCGACGACCGGATAGGGCGGACGCGGACGCGGCTCGCCGCGGCGACCTTCGATCGAGGCGATCAGGGCGGTCTCCTCGCCGCACACGAAGGCCCCGGCGCCCTCCTTGACGTCGATGTCAAAGGCGAAACCCGAACCGCAGATGTTCTCGCCCAGCAGCCCCAAGTCGCGAGCCTGATGAATGGCTGTCTCCAGCCGGTCGATGGCCAGCGGGTACTCCTCGCGGCAGTAGACGTACCCCTGACTGGCGCCGATGGCATAGGCGGCGATCGTCATGCCCTCGATCACGCTGTGCGGGTCGCTCTCCAGGATCGAGCGGTCCATGAAAGCGCCCGGATCGCCCTCGTCGGCGTTGCAGACGACGTACTTGAGATCCCCCGGTGCATGGCGGCAGAACTCCCACTTGGCCCCCGCCAAAAACCCCGCGCCGCCACGGCCGCGCAGCCCGGAGGCTTTTACCTCTCGAATCACTTCGTCGGGCGACAACTCGCCCAGAACCTTGCCCAGCGCCGCGTAGCCGTCGCGGGCGATGTATTCCTCGATTCGCTCCGGATCGATCACGCCACAGTTGCGCAGCGCGATCCGGACCTGTTTGCTGAACAACGGCATGTCCCGGTAAGACGGAAGCGAACGCAACGGTTCGGGCTCGTCGTAACGCAGACGCTCGACGACCTTGCCCTGAATCAGCGTCTGTTCGACGATCTCGGGCACGTCCTCGGGCGTCACGCGGCAGTACAGCACGCCGGGCGGTTGGACGATCGCGATCGGTCCGGCCGTACAGAAGCCGCGGCAGGGGCTGGGGCTGAGCCGCACGTTGCGTCCCAGCGTCCGCCGCGCCAGCTCGACTTCAAAAGCCCGCAGCACGCGTTGACAGCGGGCGGACGTACAGCGGGCGCCGCCGCACACGGTGACGCTGCCGCGGATGGCAGCCGTCGGGGAAGCCGCAACCTGATCCATAACTTCACCTGCTGGAATACAACGCGGACTCGTCGCTGGGCATGCGGCCGACCACCCATTCCTTGACCGGCTGGCCCTTGATCACGTGTTCTTCGATCAGCCGAGGGACCATCGCCGGATGCACGTTGGCGTACACGATGCGGCTCCGGCCCGCTTGCTGGATATCCACCAGCGGCTCGCGGACACAGACGCCAATGCAGCCCGCGGTGACGACCAACGCGTCGATTTGGCGTCTGTTCAACTCTTCCTCAATCGCCTGCAGCGTCTCCCGCGCCCCCGCCGCGATGCCGCACGTGCCCATGCCCACGGTGATCACCGTGCTGGTTTCGCGGCGGACCTGCTCGGCCTGCTTCATCTCCTGGCACATCTGCTGCAGTTCTTCGAGGCTTTTGAGTTGCGCCATCGGGCGGTCACCTTTCCTTCCCTTTTCCCGTCACAAGACCCTGCCGAGCCGTGCGCCGGCTTGCGCACACGGCGCGACAACCGCACGGCTCAAGAGCGGCGAACGGACGTCACTCCAGGGATTCCAATCGCTGGACGAGCGCTTCGGGGGCCAGCCGCGCATAGACCTTGTCGTCGACGACGGCGATCGGCGCCAGGCCACAAGAGCCCAGGCAATAGACAATCTCCAGCGTGTACTTGTAGTCCTCCGACGTCTGGCCGGGTCCGACGCCCAGCGAACGCTCGACGGCCTCAACATTCTTGCCACTGCCCCGCACGTGGCAAGCCGTGCCGTCGCAAATTCGGACCAAATGCCGGCCGCGGCGCTGCAAATGAAATTGGGCGTAAAACGTGGCTACGCCGTACAGCTGATTCAGCGGAATCAGAGTTTTCTGCGAAATCGCCCGCAGCACTTCGCGAGGCAGGTACCCGTAGGCGTCCTGGGCCCGTTGCAAAATGGGAATCACCGCGCCCCTACGGCCCTTGAATTCTTCCAGGATGTGATCCAGCGGCGTGAGATCCAGCGGCTCTCCCGCCGCCGCTTCTGGGACGCAAGTCGATCCATTCTCAGACGCATTCATGCCCAACTGCTCCTCACGCGGCTCGCCGCCGCAGCCAAGGGTCGGTTGCCGCTGCCGTAGGACGCTCCCGTGAATCGCGGCAAAAACCGCCCGCGGATTCCTGGGGCACACGCCTTCCATGCCAGGCCTGCGCCACCGCCGGAAAACCTGTCGCAACGACGTTCACCGGGCAGCGCAAGAAGCGTGGCTACGAAGCGATCCTACGCCGGCGCGGCCGGAAGCATGATAAGCGATTCAGATCACCCCTGCCAGGGCCCGACCGGGAAAGGAAAAAAAGATCCAGCGAGAGGATGCCGGCGCCCCGCCATCCGGCGCGCGGCCGCTGCCCGTCGCCCGACAACCCGGCACTGCCGGCCCCCGTCCGTGCTTGCCGTCGCGTCTCGGAATCAGCCCGAGCGGCTGACGAATTGTACTTCTTCGTCTTCGTCCTCGGCGAAATCGTCGTCGTCGGCCTCAAAGCCGAGGTCGTCATCGATTTCGTCGACGGGCGGCGCTGGCGGGCGCAGCGAGACTCGGCGACTCTTCTTGGGAGGAAGCGACGCGGGCAGGGGTTCGGCGGCGGCGCTGGCGCCCTGCATCCGCTCCCAGTCTTCCACGGAGATCAGGACTTCTCGAGCCTGCGACCCGGCATACGGGCCGACGATCCCGTCTTCCGCCATGAAGTCGATCAACCGGGCCGCGCGGCCGTAGCCGATGCCCATCGCCCGCTGCAACAGCGAGACGCTGCCGCGACCCTCGCGGACGACCATGTCCACGGCGGTTTCGTACAATTCGTCGCGTTTCTTCAGCCCGCCGGCGGCGGGAGCGCCTTCCTCTTTGTCCGCGACCTTCAGATTCACCAGCTCGTTGACGAAGTTCGGCTCGCTGGTGCTCACAAAGTCCACGACCCGCGCAATTTCGTCGTCGTCCAGGTAGGTGCCTTGACCGCGCAACAGCGTGCTGGTGCCCGGCCACAGGAACAGCATGTCGCCGTTGCCCAGCAGTTTTTCGGCGCCCATCTCGTCCAGCACGACGCGGCTGTCCGTGCGGCTGGCGACCTGGAACGAGATTCGCGCCGGCAAATTCGACTTGATCAGGCCCGTGATCACATCCACGGTCGGTTTCTGCGTGGCCAGGATCAGGTGGATGCCGACGGCCCGGCTCTTCTGCGCCAGACGGATGATGTGCTGTTCAACTTCCTTGCCGGCGGTCATCATCATGTCGGCGATCTCGTCGGCCACGATCACGATGAAGGGCAGGTGCAGTGGAATCGAGGCCCGCTCTTCCTCCGATTCCGGATTCAGGCGGCTCATCAATTCCTCTTCGTCCAGTTGGTTGTAGCTGCTGATGTGCCGCACGCCGGCGCGGGCCAGCAGTGCGTACCGCTCCTCCATCTTGTCGACGGCCCAGGCCAGGATGGCTTCCGCCTTGCGCATGTCCGTGACGACGGGGTGCATCAGGTGCGGGAGCCGGCCATAACCGCTCAACTCGACCATCTTCGGATCGATCATCAGCATCCGCACTTCGTCGGGCCGCCGGGTCATAAGGATGGACGTGATGATCGCGTTCAGGCAGACGCTCTTGCCCGTTCCGGTGCGGCCGGCGATCAGCAGGTGGGGCAACGAGGATAGATCGGCCACCAACGGACTGCCGGACACGTCCTTGCCCAGGTACAGGGGGACGCGCATCTTGCGCACGATGCCGCCGCCCTCTTCGATCACTTCCCGCAACCGGACCACCTGACGCTGGTCGTTGGGGACTTCCACGCCCACCGTGTTCTTGCCGGGAATCGGGGCCACAATCCGCACGCTGGGAACGCGCAGGGCGATGGCCAGATCGTCGGCCAAGGCGGTGATTTTGGACAGCCGCAATCCGGCTTCCAACTCCACCTCGTACTGCGCCACGACGGGCCCCGTCTCGATCTCCACCACTTTGACCTTGAAGCCGAAGTCGGCGAATGTCTTCTCCAGAACCTTCGCTTTGCGGCGGACTTCTTTTTCCTGCTCGTCAAAGTCGAATCCGTCGGAGGGCAACAGCAGATCCAGACTCGGCAGCACGTAATCCAAGTGTTCGCCGCCGCGGGCGGCCTCGTCCAGACACTGCATCACCGCCGCGCGTTCGTTGCGATCCGTGGGCTTGCGAATTCGCACCTCGCCGGTTTCCTGCGGTTCTTCTTCCAGCGAGGCTTCAGCCAGATCCTTCAGCGCCGGCGGCCGCTTTACCAAAGCCCCGACGGCCGGTCCGGCCGCCTCGGCTTCGTACGACGCCTCGTCCTCGTCCAGGCCGCTCAGTTCATCGTCGGCGATATCGCTGGTCACCCGGCCGCGGAACTTGACCGAGACCACCTCGTCGAACTCGTCCAGCACCTCGTCTTTGTCGTCCTCTTCCGTGGGGGCCTTCGCGCGCGTCTGACGCCGGGCCGGCAGCAGTCTGGCGACGCGGGCAGGTCCGAGCAAAGCGACCGAGAGGAGCACGCCCAGCACGCGGAGCAGCACATAGTCGGTGCACAGCAGCAGGCCGCCGACAAACAGGCTGGCGGCCAGAATCAGACTGCCGGTCGTGGCGAAATGCGTGTGCAGCAGACCTTTGGCAACCGCCCCCAGATAGCCTGCCGAACCGATCACGGGTCCCGGCGATAACCGGGGCGCTACAATCGCCACGATCGCTGCCAGCCCCACCAACGACGCCAACCAGCCCGCCGCACGGATAAGGGGCGTATCGATCTCGCGGCGGCGCAGCAAGTGGCAATCCAAAACGGCCAGGGAGATCAGCAAATAATAGGCACAGACGCCCAAGGCGGTCAGCAGCAAGTCGGCGGCATAGGCTCCCCAGCGGCCACAGCCGTTGGTGACGGTCTCGTTTTGCGGATAGACGACCAGGTCGGGAGTGTAGATCCGATGCAGCGGTGAAACCGGCTCGCCGAGCGGGTCCGCCGGATCATAGGTAAACAACGCGATGCCCAGGAAGGTGACTGCGACCAGCAGTCCCAGGGCGAACAAATCAGAGGCCAGGTTTCGGTTTTCCAACACGGGCACAACCTGTTGTTCTTTCGCGATTTCGACTCCGACAGCTTGACCGGGCGTCGGTGCTCCGTGGGCGCGTCCATGCCCTCACGCTTTCCCTTGTCTGGCTTATTTATTCGTCAGTCTTTTCGCAATGTCGCCAATTTGCGCGCGGCTAGCGTTGAGGTTTGCCTGGCGCGTAGGACGCGAAACATCGTTCTTCCGGGCGCAAAGCGCAGGATCGAAACGACCGCCTGAAGCGGCGTCCCATTCCGCCTGACGATGCCCTGGAACGTACCTATCCGCGGCAAACTCGTCAGAATGCGACCGCTGGCGAGCGAGTGCCGTCGTTGGCTACCGTGGAAGGATGGTGCGCAATTCTACCCGAGTCGCTGGGGCAGGCTTTGAACTCGGCTGGCGAGAGGCCGAAATTGTCAGGTTCCGCGGTGCGGTTGTTCGGTCTGGCGAAACCTCACCGAACGAGGCGAGGTCTTGGCTGCGGCAAGCCGGCATCCACGGCGTGCGGACGGCAGGGTCTTCGGATGTCAAGTGCGTCAAGTTGTATGGCCCGCGAGTTTTCCGCCGGTTATACTGCGGCCCCAGGAAGGAAACTGCATGGCAATCAAGCAACTGAGCGACGAACAAATCCAGAATTGGACCCTCGAGCAAAAAGACCGCTGGTGGCTGGAAAACGTCTGGCGCGGCGACATGCCGCAGTTGACGGCCCGCGCGGCGGTGACCGGCATGTTGCTGGGCGGAATCCTGTCGCTGACCAACCTGTACGTGGGCGCGAAGACAGGCTGGACGTTAGGGGTCGGCATAACCTCCGTCATTCTTGCCTTCGGCATGTTCAAGATCCTGTCGGGCCTGGGCATGGCCCGCGAATTCACGGTGCTGGAAAACAACTGCATGCAGTCGATCGCCACGGCTGCCGGCTACATGACGGGGCCGCTGATCTCGTCGCTGGCCGCCTACATGATGGTGACCGATACGATCATCCCGATGGTCACGACGGTCGTCTGGATCACGTCGCTGTCGTTACTGGGAGTGCTGTTCGCCTTTCCTCTGAAACGCCGCTTTATCAACGACGAGCAACATCCGTTTCCGGAGGGCCGGGCCGCGGGAATCGTGATGGACGCCTTGCACAGCGGCGATCCGGGTGAAGGGTTGCGGAAAGCGAAACTGCTGACCGTCGCGGCGGGACTGTCTGCCCTGGTTAAACTGCTGACCAGCCACGACTTGCTGCAGCGGCTGAAGTTGGGCGTGCTGGCCATGCCGGAGTACCTGGACAGCTGGATCTACCGGTTCTGGTCGCCGCGTCTGGCCGGTACGGAATTGCGCGAGCTGACCGTGCGGCTGGACACGGACATCGTGATGTTCGGCGCCGGCGGGCTGATGGGGATCCGCACCGGCGTGTCGCTGATGATCGGCGCCGTCGTCAACTACTGCATCCTGGTGCCATGGATGATCCAGCGCGGCGACATCGAAGGCGCGCTGGTGGACGGCGTGATGCAGTACGGGTTCCGGCGGGTCACGGTCTGGGGCTTGTGGGGCGGCGTGGCCATGATGACGACGGCCTCGCTGTACGCCTTCTTTGCCCGGCCCCAGATTCTGGTGAGCGCCTTCCGCGGCTTGTTTCGCCGTGCGGGGCGGGAAGAACGCAGCGACGTGCTGCGGGACATCGAATTGCCGATGCGCGTGTTTGTGATCGGGATTCCCGTGATCGGGGCGATCGTCGTGGCCTTGGCCCACCGGTTCTTCGGCGTCGCTGTCTGGCAAGGCGTAATCGCCATTCCCCTGATTTTCATCTTTACCTTGATCGCCGTGAATTCGACGGCGCTAACGTCAATCACGCCGATCGGCGCGCTCGGCAAATTGACGCAACTCACCTACGGCGTCATCGCCCCGCGTAACATCACGACGAACATCGCCACGGCGGGGATCACTGCCGAGGTGGCCAGCAATGCGTCCAATCTGCTGATGGACATCAAGCCCGGTTACATGCTGGGTGCAAAACCTCGTCAGCAGGCGATCGGCCACGTTTTGGGGATCTTTGCCGGCGCGCTGGCCGCGGTGCCGGTGTACTACCTGGTGTTCCTCAAGGACGGGCCGCAGAGGATGATCACCGACGCCAGTCCGATGCCGTCGGCCGCCATTTGGAAGGCCGTCGCCGAATTGTTGACCCAGGGAATCAGCAACCTGGAAGTGTCGGCGCGCTGGACGGCCCTGGCCGCGGCGGTGCTGGGGCTGGCCCTGGAGGCGCTGCGGTTCGCCACCAAGGGCCGTTTCTGGCTTTCCGGCGTCGGTATCGGGCTGGCCGCCGTGATTCCGTTCAACACGTGCTTGGCGATGTTCCTGGGTTCCCTGTTCTTCTGGCTGGCGGAACGCCGCTGGAGCGATCCGGAAGCCAACTGGCACAAGATCCTGGTCAAGAACCAGGAACCGATCTGCGCGGGCCTGATCGCCGGCGGCGCCCTGATGGGAATCTCCGCGATGCTGGAAACCGTCTATGGTCTGCAAGCCTGGTTGCTGATCATGGCCTGCGCCGCCACGGTTGCGTATTTCCTGTATCTGCAATCCGTGGGCGGAGCGCTGAAGACGGCGGTCGCCCCGGCAGGCATCGCGTCTCTGCAATTCGCTTGGACCGCCGCGCGGACTCGCGAAATCATCGCCGATTGGTCGGCGCGCGGAGTCCGGGACCGAGCGGTGCGGAGTTTGTGGTGGGACTTTGGTTTCATTCTGGTCTACAGCGTTACCCTGGCGATCCTTGGCAAGATTGCCGCGGAGATGCTGGTTCCCGAGCCGAGTTTGGCGAGTTGGGGCGTGTGGGGACTGTTCTTGGCGGGCGTGCAGTTCGCTGCCCTCTGCGACATCTTGGAAAACTGCTTGCACCTGCGGTTCCTGTACCGCCAGCCGCCCCAAGAGGACTTCTGGCCCGCGCTGGCGTCGCACTGCGCGCGGGCCAAGTTCGCCAGTCTGATCTGCCTGGGCTTCGCCGTTGCGGTGTGCTGGGCGGTCGGCCTGGTGTTGCCCAGGTAGGCGTCGCGCCGCGGGACAGGCAGGGCTGCGATCATCGCCATCATCGCAGACCGCCGGAGCCGGCCGACACCAATCCGGCAGGAGTAATAAGCGGAAGTTCCCTTCTTGAAAACCGTAGTTTCTCCGGTGTTTCGTGGGGTTTTTGCTCAGATCGGGTGCGCTGGTTCTGCCTACACGCTGATGGACTGGAGCAGTTTGAGAGCTCTTTGCTGCT
>Ga0123330_1000615_pt1 | contig 39935 bp, 23 predicted proteins | sample BioC13SIPDNA_2_FD_89704 | JGI IMG/M metagenome (GOLD analysis project Ga0123330, IMG submission 89704) | Anaerobic biogas reactor microbial communites from Washington, USA - Biogas_R2_A C13 SIP DNA | ecosystem: Engineered > Bioreactor > Anaerobic > Unclassified | place: Washington, USA... | reverse complement strand
TGGCGTCGTGGGGCGAAGCGGCTCGCCGGCAGCCTCGCCTTCCCGCCGGCGAGGAATCCTCGCTCGCGGCCGCATGTGAACGAGCGGTTGCGGCGGTGGCCTCCGAATACGCCGACGAGATCGCGGCGCGTTTTCCGAAGGTTTTTCGCCGCAACGGTGGTTACGCGCTGGATCGCGTGCGCACCGTAGACGGCCGGACCAACGTCGAGCAGGTGCTCGTGGGCAGCGAGGGCACGCTGTGCGTCACCGTGGCCGCCACGCTGAAGTTGTTGCCGCTGCCGGCATGCAAAGGCCTGGCGGTCATTCATTACGATGACCTGCTCGCCGCTTTGCGCTCCGTGCCCGCCATCCTGGCCCATCAGCCGGCCGCCGTTGAGCTGCTCGACAAGCTCATTCTCGACGGCACCAAGGACAACCCGGTAATGCGGCCGCGGCGGTGGTTTTTGGAAGGCGACCCCGCGGCGATTATGATCGTCGAGCTTTACGACGAGAACTCGGCCGCGCTGCAACGCCGGCTGGAGGACCTCGCCGCCGACATGCGGGCTCACGGGATCGGTTACGCCTGTCGTGTGATCACCGAACCGCCACGCCAGGCCGACGTGTGGGACGTGCGTAAGGCCGCCACCGGCCTGCTGCTGTCGCGCCCGGGCGACGTGCAGCCACACGACTTCATCGACGATTGCGCAGTTGAACCGGCGCGGCTGGCTGATTACATCGCGCGCCTCAATGAAATCCTGGCGGAGGAGGGGGTCGAGCGGGCCGGCTACTACGCGCACGCCAGCGTCGGCTTGCTGCACGTGCGTCCGGCGCTCAACCTCAAGACGCATGAAGGCGTGCAGAAGTTGCGGCGCATCGCGGATCGCGTCAGTCTGCTCGTCCGCGAGTTCGGCGGCGCCATGACCGGCGAGCATGGCGAAGGCATCGTTCGCTCGGAGTGGATCGAGCGGATGTTCGGACCCGCGCTGGTCGAGGCATTCCGCAGGGTCAAGACCGCATTCGACCCGCTCGGCATCCTCAACCCCGGCAAAATCGTTGATCCGCTGCCGATGGATGCCAATCTGCGCTATGGGGGCGATTTCAAGTCTAGCCAGCCGGCGACCGTCCTGGATTTTTCCAAGTACGGCGGCATGGTTGGGCAGGCTGAGATGTGCAGCGGCGTCGGGGATTGCCGCAAACGCCTGGTCGGAACGCTCTGCCCGTCGTACATGGCAACCGGCGACGAGACGCACACCGCACGTGCCCGGGCCAATGCCCTGCGCCTGGCCCTGTCCAACCGTAACCTGCTCGACGGCTTGTCCGATCCGGCGTTGGACGAAGTTTTTGATCTATGCCTTAGTTGCAAGGCATGCAAGACCGAATGCCCGACCGGTACGGACGTCGCCAAGCTCAAGACCGAATGGCTGCACAAGCGCAACCAGCGGCTGGGAGTGCCACGCCGTAGTCGTCTGATCGCCCGATCGGTCGACCTGGCCGTCTGGGGCAGCCGTTTCGCCCCGCTGAGCAACTGGCTGCTCGGCTCCAGAGCGGTGCGCGTCATGATGGAGCACCTCTACGGCTTGGACCGCCGGGTTCCGCCGCCGTGCTTCGCGCGGCAAACCTTTCGCGCCTGGTTCGCCAGGCGAAGCGCGGCGGCCGACAGTGCAGGGGGCGGCCGAAAGCTAGCGCACGCGCGTCCCGTCGGCCGTCATACGCGCGTCGTCTACTTCGCCGACACCTGGATGAACTTCTACACCCCGCAAGTCGGCGTCGCGGCCGTAAGCGTATTGGAAGCACTCGGCTGCGAAGTCATCGTTCCGCCGACAGTCTGCTGTGGCCGCCCGCTTATCAGCAAGGGGCTGCTCGACGAGGCCGCGCGGCTGGCTCGCGCAAACGTGGAAGTCCTGAGGCCGTTTGCCGAACGCGGTATTCCGATCCTGTGCACCGAGCCGAGTTGTGTTTCCGCCCTGACCGATGAATTGCCGCAACTTGTGCGAACGACGGCGGCGCGGGAAATCGCCGGCCTAGTTCAGCCGTTGGAGCAGTTTGTTGCCGCGAGGTTGCGCGAGCAGCCAGAGCTGCTGAAGCGTGACACGGGCGGCACGCCGGCGCCGCGGTCTGCCGCTCCCTCCTTGCTGTTTCACGGACACTGCCACCAGAAAGCCCTGACCGGCACCGCCGATGTAATGCACATTCTGAAGCTGTGCACGCTCGCGGCGGCGGAGATCAACAGCGGCTGCTGTGGTATGGCCGGCTCCTTTGGCCACGAGGTCGAGCACTACGACGTCGCGCGGGCCATTGGCGAACAGCGGCTCTTTCCGGCCATCCGCGCGCCAGGAGCGGCCGACATAGCGGTCGCCGGCTTTTCCTGCCGCGAGCACATTGCCCATCACACGGGCGTTGGCGCGCGGCACTGGGTTGAATACCTGGCTGAGGCGCTGAAGTCATGAGTGCCGCCGCGTCGCAGCCGATCTACTCTTTTCGCCACGAGCTGATCCGGCACGAATCGCCCGCCGTTTGCCAGGACGGCGTCTTCGAAAGCCCGCCTATCGCCGTCCAGGGCGAGTTCAATGAAGCGCTCCTTTCGTGGAACGTGGATGCAGAGCCCGGCACGAGCTTCTGCGTTGAACTGCGCGTGGGAAGGCAACGGGGGAATTACTGGACTCCTTACCTGCGTCTCGGCGACGGGGGTCCCGCATCGGGCGGCCCGGGTCTCGTGAGGTGCGACTCGGCGCGCGTCGACGTCGACATACTTCGCTCCGACGAGCGGTTCGACCGGGCGCAATATCGCATTATTGCGCAGGCGGACGGGCAGCCGGCCGCGGCCTCTATTCGGCGTGTCACATTATGCCTTAGCGAGCGATTGGGCCTTCTGTGTGGCCAACCGCTGAATGCTGCGCATGCCGCGATCAGGCCCGGCCGCTTGCCCGTGCCGTTCCGCAGCCAGCGAGCCGTGGCGCCCGACCTGGCACCCCGAATCTGCAGCCCAACCTCGCTGGCGATGGTGATGCAGTACCGAGGCGTCAGCGTGCCTACCGAAACCGTTGCCGCGGCCTGCTATGACCCAACCCACGACATTTATGGCAACTGGCCCCGCAACATCCAGGCCGCGTATGTTTTCGGCGTCCCCGGTTATCTGGCGCGGTTCTCCGACTTGAACGCGGCGGCGGACCTCGTTGCTGCCGGCCAGCCGCTGATAATCTCAATTCGCTTTTCTCGTCCCGGCGCCCTTCGCGGAGCGCCATACCCCACTACTGACGGCCACCTGCTAGTGTGCTGCGGATTCGACGCGAACGGCGATGTGCACGTCAACGATCCCGCGGCCGCGACGGACCAGGAGGGCTGCACGACCTATCACCGGCAGGAGGTGGAGGAAGCGTGGTTGCGGGGCGGCGGCGTGGCTTACGTTCTGCTGCCGCCTGAGCCGTCGCGTTGAATGCAGCGTGCCGTAGTGTGGTGGCCTGCCGAATATCGGCACTACCGCAGCGCTGCCGCAGTCTGAGGCACCGGGAGCGGTCAGGCTCCCATAAAAACCGCTTTTTCGTTTCCGCGCCGCAATAGCGGAGTTCACGTTTCAAATTTCGACAAAAGCACTTCAAGAAGCTGCAACGAACGCCTTTTCTGCATGCCTAGAATGCGGCGGAGAGCCGGGAGATCGGCAAAATGCACGCGGACGCAGCTCCGTCGGGCCGTAACGGCTGGACCCACAGCCCGGTGCCTTTCTGAGGAGGAAGCGAAGTGGACGAGGCAATATTCCAGAAAAAACTGGCCGAGCTGGTGGAGCAGATTGAAACCCTACCTGAGAACGAGCGAGAACGGCTCCGCGAGCTGGCGGCCGAAACCCAGGAACGCCACGAGCAAATTCAGAACAGCGTGCGCAGCCTGCAGGAAAGCATCGATTTTCTGCGCGTCGGCATCAAGTACGTGCTCTTCGACTTGGAGGCTACCCGGCGCGAAAACGCCCAGTTGCGGAAGATGCTGGAAAACGACCAGAACAACGGCCAGCAGTAGCGAGTTTTAAGAAAAGGCGGCGCGTGTCGCCCGGCAGCGGCCGGCCTCCGCCCCGGCCGTTGTGCCCCGCGGTCGTCTGAGGCCATAGGAGGACGCCTTACCCGACCATGTGGCCCGCCGGTGTGACCGGCTCGCCAACACTAAGCGAGGCACAAGCGCGAGCTTCTGTTCCGTTCACCTGTACGGCCCTCGTCATTGCCGTGCCTTGCACGCAGCGAGCCCGGCGGTCCACCCGCCGGGCTTCTGTGCGCTTACTGCCCGGGCGTCGCTACCAGCGCCGTCAGAACGCCGCCTTTTTGACGACGACCATGGGGCCGCTACTCATACAACACTCCGCAAATCTCGACCCGCGATGGACTGAAAGCACATCTTAACCGACGCGGACTAATGCCCGGTAATCGGCATCACGTAGATCAATTCGCAGGCATCTTTCGAATATCCGCAGAAAATCGACGGCAAACGAACCTCTCCGGCGAACCGATAATGGCCGAGGCTGGAGATTGTCGGGCCACCCGTATAATTGAACTGGCCGGCTCGGCCCTGGCGCGGTTCTGGCCAAGAGGGACGGAGAAGATGATCACTGTGGGTCGTTTCTGCCGCTGGTGTGCCATTGCAGTAAGTCTTTGCACGGTCGCGGGTTGCGTGCCGATTGCCATCATGGAGCCCGCGGAAGTCGTCGCGGGTTTGTCCGACCTGATTCTTCACCCAAATACGACCTGCGAGGAGCTGCGCTCCCGCTTTGGCCTCGATCTGGAGGTGGTAAATAATCCCGCCGAGGCCGGCCTTTCCTACGAAGAAGTTCGGATTCCGATAGATGAAACGAAAAGCCTGCGCGCCTGGTACATGCCGACCGAGGAGGACCTCGGCACCGTAATCGTCTCGATGGGGGACGCGGGAAACATGGCCTGCTACCTGTACACCGCGAACCTGCTGTTATCGAACGGCTGGTCGGTCGTGATGTACGACTACGAGGGCTTCGGCGGCAGTGACGGCACGCCCACGCTCTACGCGCTTAGTCGCGATCTGCGGGCCGTCATTGATTGGACCCGCAACGCGACAGGCCGCGACCAGGTCACGCTGATGGGCATGTCGCTCGGGTCGATTCCCTCAGTCGCCCTGGCGGTGCAGTACCCCGAAGCGGTCAACGCCGTGGTCCTTGATTCACCCATAGCGCTGCGGAGGCAGATCTTCCGGTTCGGATTTCTGGTCGCCGGGCAAAGTGTGCCGCTGGTCAACCGGCTCTCTTCAGATTTGCTGTCGGACGACCTGATCAGCGGTTTGCACCAGCCGCTGTTGATCTTCGCCCATGGCCGCGACTTCATTTCAGATCCCGCGTCGGTGGAGTTGCTTTTCGATCGTGCCGGCGGGCGCAAGGAACTTGTCATGTTTCCGATGCTGGGGCATTCCAGCGGCCAGTTCTACGCGACCGGCTACTATGTGCAGTACCTGACGGATTTCCTGATGCGCGTCTGGACAGGCCACGATTTCGCAGCCGCGGCGGAGTAGCAAGCCGGCTGAGACCCAAAGCCAGCCTGGCACAACTCGGACCCGAAACCGGGCGCCTCGAAGCGAAACCGGCGACGAACCGAAGAAGCGTCGCTCTGTCGGCGTTCCGCTGCTTGAGAAGATTGCCGGGTCGGGCTGGTCCATGTGGTTCCTCCCTTCCCATCCCGCGTTATAATTTCGCGCACGACCGACGTTCGAGCCTCTACGCGGTCGGCGGCTTACCACCGCGTCCGGAGCGGAAGCCTCGCGGACATTGCCTGAACGACGTAGGGAGTTTGCCTGAATGGCGACTGAAGGGATGCCCCCAATTTCACAGCTTAAGGGTCGTCCGCTCGGGCGAATCCTGATCAAGATGGGCAAGGTTACCCGCGCCCAGGTCTCCGAAGCGCTTGAGCTGCAAAAGAAAAAGCGCGGCCCGCTCGGGCAGCTCATGATCGAAATGGGCCTGGTCGACGAGGCCGTTGTTAACCGCGCCCTCGCTGCTCAAGTCGGCATGGACTCCATCACCATCGCCGACATCGACATCGATAAAACGGTAATCGACCTCATCCCCGCCCAAATGGCGCAGGCCTACCGCATCATCCCGACCGCCTACGACCGCGACAGCAACACGCTCGAAGTGGCGCTGGCAACGCCTGATAATTTTCAGGCCACCGATGATTTAAAAACCCTCATGGGCTACAACGTCATCGCGCGCATCACTACGCCCGAGGACATGGCCGACGCCCTCAACCGTTACTACCCCGAAGAAGCCGCCGAAAGCATCAGCGACATCATCGGCGAACTCGGCGACGATGAGGAAGTCACGCGCCTTCAGGGCCGCGGCGAAAGCATCGACCTCGACGAACTCCGCGCCGCGGCCGAAAGCAGCCCGGTCAAGAAGCTCGTAAACCTGGTCCTGCTTCAGGCTATCCGCGACAAAGCCTCCGATATCCACTTCGAGCCCTTTGAGGACGAATTCAAGATGCGCTACCGCATCGACGGCGTCCTCTTCGAAATGGTCCCACCTCCCAAGTACGTCGCCATGGCCATTTCTTCTCGCATAAAGGTCATGGCCAACCTCGACATTGCCGAGCGCCGCCTGCCGCAAGACGGCCGCATCGAACTGCTCGTCGAAGGCCGCCCGGTAGACCTGCGCGTCAGCGTCCTTCCCACGATGTACGGCGAGAGCGTGGTTCTGCGTGTCCTGGACCGGGCACAGGTCAATCTGGACCTGGAAATGCTTGGTCTGCGCGAGGACGACCTCAACACCATGCGGCAACTCATCGCCAAGCCGCACGGTATCATCGTTGTTACCGGACCTACCGGCTCAGGCAAGACCACAACGCTGTATTCCGCGCTGCGCGAGCTTAACTCTCCTGAAGTTAAGATATTGACCACCGAAGACCCGGTCGAATACGACATCGACGGTCTGGTCCAATGCCAGATCAGGCAGGAGATCGGACTGACATTCGCCCGCTGCCTGCGCAGCTTCCTGCGTCAGGATCCAGACATCATCCTGGTCGGTGAGGTCCGCGACCTCGAAACAGCGCAAATCGCGGTGCAGGCGTCACTTACGGGTCACCTTGTCTTTACCACGCTGCATACCAACGACGCCCCCAGCTCCATCGCACGCCTGCTCGACCTCGGAATGGAGCCATTCCTCCTGACCGCCACGCTGGAAGCCATCGTGGCACAGCGCCTCGTCCGAAAAATCTGCGAAAACTGCAAGGAGGAGTTCCATCCCACAGAACAGCAACTGCTCTCCCTGAGCCTCACGCCCGAGCACATCGCCGATCGCCCGCTCTACTACGGCCGCGGCTGCGACTACTGCAACAACACGGGCTATCGCGGGCGCGTCGGGCTCTTCGAGATCATGCTGATGTTCGAGGAAATCAAAGAATTGATCATGCGGAATGCGTCGACTGCAGTGTTGCGGCAGGAAGCGCGCAAGCGCGGCATGCGCACGCTGCGCGAGTCGGGCTTGCTCACGATGTATGACGGAATTACCTCACTCGAAGAAGTCATCCGCGAAACGCTGAGCGACGAAGTGTAAGGGGGGGCGTGCCGGCTTTAGGGGATCAAGGGATCGAGGGATCAAGAGGGGTTGAATCTACCGCTTGCGCCGGCTTTCCTCTGAGGTCCAAAACTCAATAACGTCTCGAAATGTGTCCTCGCATGCGTCTCGAAACGTGTGCGCCTGACGCCTGTCCGTCCGTCTTATAAAGCTGTAATGAACCCGCATTCTCCGGCCACTTGGTGGCATTCATAATGCCAGTGCAGTTCGAGACGGCTGAAGGTGGTCCGCCCGAGTGGGTGGCCGGCAACAGCCGAGTGTGCAGAGCGTGGAGCTTCGGAGCCCTCGGAGTGCCTCGATGGCGGTTTTTCAATATGAAGCGTTGAATGCCTCGGGCCAGGAGATCAGGGATTCGCTCGAGGCCCCAACCAAGGAAGACGCGGTTGCCAAGGTCCGAGGTCTGGGGTATTTCCCGACCAAGGTCGTTGAGAAGACCGACAAGAAGCGCATCGTCGCGCGTCAGGTTTCCGACGCGCGCAAAAAGAAGGCCGCCGGAACCGGGTTTGGGCGTGTCCCGGTCAAGCAGCTTACGGCCTTCACGCGCCAACTTTCGACCCTGCAAGACGCCGGTCTGCCAATCTTGCGCAGCCTTCGCATTCTCGAACAACAGCAGAAGCCGAGCATGCTGCGCAGGGTCCTTAAAGAAGTACACGACGACGTCGAAGGCGGCTCGACTCTTTCGGAAGCCCTCACGCGCCACCCCAAAGCCTTCAACCGCCTCTACTGCAACATGGTGGCGGCCGGCGAGGCGGGCGGCGTGCTCGACGTCATTCTGCAGCGCCTGGCGGAGTTCATGGAGAAGGGCCAGCGCCTGCGCCGCAAGATCATCGGCGCCATGGTGTACCCGTCCGTGGTCATCACGATTGCCGCGGCCATCGTGGGCTTCATCATGGTTCAGGTCGTTCCGAAGTTCCGCGACATCTTCAAGGATTTCGGGGCCACGCTGCCGGCGCCCACCCAGATACTGATCTCCACCTCCACCTGGTTCGCCAAGGGCTCGGCAGACGTGCCCATCCCGGGCTGGGTCGTGGTGCTGGTCTCGCCGGTGCTGATCTTCGCAATCTTCAAGCTCATCCGCCAGGCCAAGGTTGGGCGCTACGTCCTCGACACCAGCCTGATGAGCACGCCGGTGGCCGGGCAGATTGCTTCGAAATCCTGTATCGCGCGTTTCACGCGCACGCTGGGCACGTTGATTGCGGCCGGCGTGCCGATTCTGGAGGCCATCAACATCACCCGCGATACTACCGGCAACGAGGTTTTCGCGCGCATGCTGCAGAAGGTGCACGATTCGATTCGGGAAGGCGACACGTTCGCCAACCCGCTGCGCGCCTCGAAGACGGTCGATGCCATCGTGGTGAACATGGTGGACGTGGGCGAGGAAACCGGCGAGCTCGACAAGATGCTGATGAAGGTGGCCGACAACTACGACGAGGAAGTCGATACGCTGGTCGGCTCGCTGGTCAGCCTGCTCGAGCCGATCATGGTGGTTGTACTGGGGCTGATCGTCGGGTATATCGTGGTGGCGCTGTTCCTGCCGCTGGTGTCGTTGATTCAAACCCTGCAAGGGGGCGTCTGATGCGTCGCCGGCGCGGGTCGAAAAGGTGCTGCATGCGAGCAGAAGTCAGAAGTGCGAAGAGCGAAGGCAGAAGGCAGAAGGCAGAGCCCCGTCGCGGCGCGCCCGGGCCGAAACTTCATAGTCCAAACTCGAAACTCGAAGCTGCTTTCACGCTCGTCGAACTCACGATCGTCGTAGCCATCATCGCCGTGCTCGTGGGCATCATGGTTCCGGCCGTCAGCCGAGTGCACATGCGCAGCAAGAACATGAGCTGCAAGACCGTGCTGTCGGCCATCGATACCGGCCTGGAAATGTTCAAGGCGGATGGGAACGTGGGGGGCGATTATCCGCCGTCGTACTCTGATGCGGAGGACGGGGTGGGAGACCTGCGTCGTGGGCAGGTGGCCAACCCCTATGGGCAGTCAGGCGGCTCGGGCGGCGGCTACAGCGGCCCGGGCGTCTCGTTGCCCATCGCGATCACCGGCAGTGGCTTATTGGTCTGGGGGCTGGCCGGCGCCGACCAGCTCGGCACGCCGGGTTTCAAAGTGTTTCGCAGCGATAACGACACCCAGCTCTGGTCGGCCGACACGCACAATCGGGCTGGCGCCCAGTACGCGCGGGACAAGAGCGGTGCTTACGCCATGAACGAGGAAAAGGGGACGCCCGTTCAGCCGCGTTTCGGCCCGTATGTGGATCTGAGCAAGATTGAGATTACGCCTTACGATTCCAGCGTCCGCAACTTTGTGGTGCCGGCCGAAACGGAGGCGCGCGGCCAGCCATACGGGCGGCGTTACCCGATGTTCCTGGATTCGTTCGGTTACCCGATCCTGTACTGGAAAGCTGATCCGGCCGGCAACCGCATCGTTGATATGCGGCGTACGGATTATACTGGAGCTGATCGCGGCATTTACCATTGGGAAGATAATGGTGTATTGCTGGAACACCCGGACGGGCCGGACGAGTTCATCGACGAAGAGCCGCTGCAACTCACCGACAAGCGTCTGGATTTCAAGCAGGCACTGTACTGGGACGATGATTGGGCGCCGGATGCTTACGACGCTAATCCCACCACGTCCACGGATCCGCCGCCATCCAAGAGCTTTGCGGACTTCATCATGAACCCGAAGATAACCGCCAAGCTGACGCCCCACAGACCGGATTCGTATCTGCTGATCAGCCCCGGCTACGACGGCGAATACGGTACCGCCGACGATATCACCAACTTCAACAAATAGCGTGCCGGATGTCTGACAGCACCAGCAGAAGCCGGGCCTACGAACATGGACAACAGTGCGGCCGCGGCGCGGCATTCACGCTGGTGGAACTGCTGGTCGTCATTGTCGTCATCGGCATCGTCATGAGTCTGCTGCTGCTGGTGGGCGGGCGCGTGCTCGATCACCAGAAGCGGGCCGCAACGCAGAATACGATGCGCCTGACCGAGATGGCCATCGAGCAGTTCAAGACTACTGACCCGCTGCGCGATATCTACAACAATCCAAAGCTGCGCGACCGGTCAGGCGGGACAAACCGAATCGTGGGCTGCACGTTCGGCCCGTATCCGCCGTATCAGCTTGCGGGCGGAGAGGGTTCGGTAACGGACGACCCTGGCAATGTGCGGTCCAGAGTCGAGCCGCAAGAAGCGCTCCGACCTCACCTGGCCGGAAACAATTACACGCTCCACCGCCGGCTTGTGCTGGACCTTGGTCTTGACCCGTCCGAGGACGACAACGACGCCCACATTTCAATTAGGCGTTCCAGCGAGAGGCCGACTACCGACGAAGACTACCTGGCTTACTACAGCTACGATAACCGGGCGTTGTACTGCTACCTAGCCGCGTTCACACCCGGCGTCTTGGATCAGATACCGGATTCGGCCAAGAAGCCATTGCGCCGCGCAGCGAGCGCCTCTGCCGGTAGCACGGATACAACTGAAATGATCGATCCCGACGGCGGCCTGCTCGATAGGCCGGGCCCACGGGCTTTCGACGTACTGGGCATCTACGATGCCTGGGGCGTGCCATTGGACTATTTTGTGCAAGCAAAACTTGAACGCAAGATTGGCCCCAATGGCACGGAACAGTGGGTTGTAACGGACCGCGTGCCGGTCCTGCGCTCCCGCGGTGTTCCGCGCGAGAAGGCTATAGCCGCCGACAGGGCTGCCTACGGTGGCGACGACACGCTGAGGGAGGACGAAGAGGGGAATTGGATCTTCAGTCAGCCATTCCCGCGGCCGGCGTTCAGAAGCGATTCTGATCAGATCGTTGCCAAGACGGGCGAAATTAAGAGTAAAGACGCAAAGGACGGCGGCTGGGTGCGCGTCCGCGCCGGCACCGACCCCAACATTGATACAAGATGCGACAGTTACAAATATGTTCCCTGAGGGGGCGTCAGCTTTAGACATTCGGCGGAAACGTAGAATGCTGACAGCGAAAGACTTACGGAGTGCGTTGGCTTGCGACCGAAAGGACGAGGATATCGAAGCAGTTTAAGGCGCGCAGGCGCGCAACCAGGCATGAAGGTACGTAGGCACGCAGACACGCAGGTGGTCCGCGGGACTGCCGCGCGTCACGGCCTATTTGCCTCATGGCCTGCGCTTCCTCCGCGCCGGCCCTCCCTCGCCGCCGGCTACCGCCGGCTCTGTTCGACCCCGGCCTTCACTATCGTCGAACTGATCGTCGTCATGTCGGTCATCGTCCTCATATTGGCCATCGCCATCCCCGGACTGAATGCCATCGCGGCCGAGTCACGCTTCAGCGCCGCCGTCCAGATCACCAACGGCGCCCTGACGCACGCCTACACCGCGGCCTTGGCCGACCTGAACATGACGGCCGTGCGCTTCGTGCCCGGTAAATGGGACAACGACCCCTCAACCAGCGAATCCGGCACGACCGGCCGGCAGCACATTGTCACGTACAGTTTCACGCCGACGAGCGCGGCCGACCCGGCTCATCCCGACCAGGTCGTTTTCGGTGAGTATTTCCAGCGCCGTCCCGGCACGCCGTCGGTCATATTGCCGGAAGACGTCTGGGTCGCGCCAATTGAAGCGTTGGATACCGGGCCGCGGACGATTCCGGTACTCACGCAGCCAGACGGGTTAACGCCGCATGGGTATGACAACTTCGGCAGGGAATTCGTGGTTGCCGCGGACCCGCGCTCCGGCGAGTTCGTCGTCGACGCAGCCGACACCACGAAGCATCTATATCAGGCCGACGACTTCCTGATCATCTTTGACCCGCGGGCAGGTATGCGCGGCGTCATTGGGCCGAACCGGATCAGGGGGCCGATTAAGGCCACTGACGGCAGCTATTACGACGCCGCTCAGGACAGGGACAATACTGACGTCCATTTCCGCCGGTATAACTTCACCGGCGTGACGCTGTATCACCGCAGCGCCTTCCTCAAAGCGACCCGTGGCGGCATGACGACTGCCGACGCCAGGGAGCGCCAAAAGTGGCTGCGCGAAAACAGCCGGCCGTTCCTGGTCCACCGCTTCGGCGGCGGCCTGGTCAGCGGCGCGCAGTCGGAGGGGGAGCCATGAGAGCAGGGGTTGCACGCAAAACTGCTTTCAGCCTCGCCGAGATGATGATCGCTCTGGTCATCCTGGGCTTCGGCCTGCTGGTGATCGGTGCCGCGCTGCCGGTTGGCCTCCAATACGAACGCGACATGATCGACCGCGCCACCGGCCAGGCCGCGGCCGAGTATGCCCTGGACGTGATTGAACAGCGCGTCCGCCTTGTCAGGGACCCGTACGACGAGACGCTAGGCAAGACGAGTAATTATGCGGACATCTTCCAGCCGCGGCGCGGGACCACGATGTCGCCGCCGCCGGGACTTGCTCCTGGCGGCCAGCCGCATGAGCTTGCCGTAGAAGTTCCAACGATGGCGTTTCCAAACGGTCGCCTCTGGGAACCATTCATAAAAGTGCGCCCGCTTCTGCCAGTGGGCATAGACCCCGACGATATCTCTAGAGAATTGGATGCGCATGTCGACGAAACGCCCCACGCCTACGTGGAGCGGCGGATTCGAGACCGCGTCGACGAAATTCTCCCGTCCGATGATTGGATGTACCAGGAGTGGGACGGCGTTGGGAATGAAGCCTGGACCGGTCCCACGCTGCCCTCAATGACGGCAGTATACCCGCCGGTCCCGTTCGCACTTCGATTCCGTACCGGCACCGGCAGCGAGCCGCAAGAGCCGTCAGGTGACTTTCTGCGCGAACCTTATCGCCGGCTGTGGGTTACCGAGGCGCCGGCCACGGAGGCCACGCGCCGCAAAGTGCTCGAAAGTGGCGTCTCTTGGGTTGCCTTCTACCGGCGCGTGTCATACGCCGAAGGCAGTGATCCGAACCTGTACGAAGTAATCGCCGTCGCTACGCGCCGGCCTGCGGGCTACTTCTTCCCGTGGTACAACTCCACCAACGTCCTGCGGAAAGCCGTCGCGCCGGTTCCGTGGCTGGTCGCCTTTCAGGGCGTAGACCCGGCTCTCCAACGCGACGTGGATTATGTGGAGATTGAGCGGCCAACACCCTATCGGCCAGACCGCGTGCTGAAGGTCGAGTTTCCAGAGCCGGCGACGCTGACCTTCACATGCGACGACGCTACTGGATACCTGTTCCCGCCGGGGAGCATCTTTCTGCCTGCCGTGAACGATGAGTTGCTCAGCGTTCACGCTTTACTTACCCCCCGCACCCAGCATGGAGGCTTCGTCCCGCATTCGCCGGAAGCGCTGCCTATATACGAAGTCAGTGGGCGCGAGCGCAACGCCACCGGGGGTTGGTCGATCATTGTGAAAAGCAACGGCTTTTACCCGTGGGTCGAGGGCGATCCCGCAGTCGACCTGAGCCATTGGCCGGTATGGGTGATCCCGCCCGCGTTCAAAGAGAAGCAGACCATAGGAGGTCGGCAGTTCCCGGTGTGTGACGCCAAGTCGCCCGTCCTGGCCGTGGCGCGGCGCATCATCCGTTTTACCGAGGTCCCATGAGGCGCTGCGCTGCAAATCACGCCGGTTTAGTCAGAGCGGGCCAGCCTGCCTTCACGCTGGTCGAGATGCTCGTCTCGTTGGCCGTGCTGTCCATAGCCCTCGGTGTGGTGGGCTATGTCTTCAGCGCCACGATCAACGCCACACGCCAGGCTGCGGCCTACTCTGAAGCGCACAACCTCGCGCAGCAGCTTGTCAGCCAGATCCGAGAGGACCTCCGCCACTGCGATCCAGCCAACAGCCTGTTGGTGCTGGTCGGGCGCACGCAGGCCGCGGCGCGCACCAAGGACGATCTGGACGCCAGGAAGTTCTGGCGCGTGCTGGTGGGCGATACTGCGCAAGCCCCTGCAGGCTTCGATCCGGAATATGGCGAGCGGTCGGCGCTGGATCCGTCCATGAATTACTACAGCGACCCGCGCGCCGATATCCTGATGTTCTTTACCAATCGGCCGACGATGTCGCAGGCGCCGCCCACCGACCCCTACGGGGGTTCGTTCGCGGAGCAGTGTCTACAGGGTGCCAAGTTCTCGCCGATCCAGGTCGTCTACGGCCACGCGGCACTGGACACCGCGGAATACGATCCGGGCACCAGGAAATTTAAACTGGCGAACAAGCCGCAGCACATTGAGCAGAATCGTCCCGGCGCCGGCACAGGGCCGGCCGCCTTAAGCAGGCTACCGCTGACGGCATGGCACCTCAGCCGCCGCGCGACGATTCTGGTCGATTACCCACCCAATATCCCTCCGCAACTGCCTGCGCACATCCGGTTTACCGACAAGGCGTGCCAGCACATTGTCGCGTGCATGCCATATATTGACGATGCGGTTCCCTCGGAAAGAATGCCAGGTGACGCCGCGTGGCTCGACTGGCGGCGCCTGTTGGCCCAGTTTGGTCCCGACACGGAGTACTCGCTCAGCAATCCTGAGTCCTGGTTTAAGCCCTACGAATTCCCCGAGGTGGGTGGCGGGTCCGGCGAGGGTTGGAACATGGACCTTCGCGACTGTATCAGGACGCTTATGTACAGAACCGGGACAGCGCAGCCAGACTTGCACCACGTCGCCACGGTAGTGGAGAATCCGCCGCTGAACCTGGTGAGCGAGCAGCATTCGGACGTGCAATCGCTGCCGGGGAACAACATGGGCGTGCACCTGCTGCCCGGCTGCGCATGGTTCCAGGTCGAGTTCCTGATGCCCGAGGACCCGCGCAACAGTTTGTACTACCACGACCCCGAGCCATTGGGCTCAAGCAATCATTCAAAGCGTTGGGATATGCCGCGCTGGACCGAGGTCGAGGCCGGGCGAACTTATGTGTTCATCCCGGACACTGCCGAAAATCGTGACTACGTGGTGCAACTGTATCAGCCAAGTACCTGGCAACCGCGCCTGCTCGACTTTGCACGCCTCGACCAGGAGGAGGACTTGCACCTTAGCCCCTCCGACGCCGTTGAACAGCGTGTGATTCGCATGTGGCCGTACGCCATTCGCATCACCGTACGCGTATTCGACCGCCTGGGTCGACTGGAGCAGCCGATTGTTCGCAGCATTGTCCATCGCTTTGACTGATACGCCACAGGCGCCGGCGCGGACGGAAGAATCCGCGCCCGCAGCGCCGCCGCGTCCAACGACTGGCGAAAGTCCAAAGTGGCGGGCAAGAAATATGAAGTCCGAAGAAATGAACACCTGCGCTGTCCTGGCGGCCTTAGCGCGCCTGGCGCCTTGGCGGTTGCCTTTGGATGACGGAACATTCACGGCCGCGGCCTTGACCGCCGACCCACAATGATATTGGAGCCCCGGCTCGGAAGTGAAACCTGAAACGTGAAGTTGGCACAGACTCGGGACGCGAAACTTGAAACTCCGAACTCCGACATTTCGACGCGGCACGCTGCTACTGATGGTGGTGGGTCTGCTGGCCAGCCTGTTCATGATCATCTCGACTTTCCTGACGCTGGCGCGTTCCGATAACCGCCGGGCCCAAATCACGCAGCACGCCGACCAAACCCAGGAAATCCTCAGGACGGCCGAGCAGGTCATCCTGTCCGCCATCCGCCAGGCCTGGGCCGACGGCCACGGCAACCTGCTGACCGGCGGCCGGAAGAATCCCGGCATGACCGGGGGAAGCGATGTCCTGCCGAGCTATGCGCCCACCAATATCCTGGGCGGCGGCGGGACTTCATGGCTGGGCGGGGCGGAGGTGGTCCGCGACCACTCAGCCCAGATACATATGCTCGTGCCGCCGGAAACCACTGACCCGCTAAGCCTGATGCGCGTCCATCGGCAAATTGTTTCCTCGCTGGACGGGACGCGGGCGGCCGGTCCCAGCGGTGTTCCCACGCACAAACTCTGGCCGCGCCAGTACCCGTTAATCGGCTGGGGCCCGTCGGACGCATTATCATGGCACACGTACATTCCGCCCATATGGCTATCGCCTCCGTGGCGTAGCGCCGGCGATGAGTACTACCCGGGGCTGATGCTGGACTTTGATATGTCCGGCGGCATTGATTCCGGCGATTTGCTTCATCATGCCCGCAGCCCGTTCATGGACGCCGATGGCGATGGCGTGCCCGACTCGTCCATTGTCGGCATGGGGGCGCTGATCGAAATGGCGAACGCAATCGCCGGCTCGCCGATTAGGGCGCCGCGCTCCGCGACCGCCGCAGGCACGAACGAGAGCATTGAGTTCAATCCCAGCGCGATCGAGCATAATGCTTTCGAAAGCGACCCACGCTTCGCGCTCGAGCGCAGTTGGCTGCGTTTCGACGACCAGGCCAAGTATGAATTGGCCGTCAAGATCGAATCCAATGGCGGAAAGGTAGCACTGGCTTCACCGGGGACTTACGACGAGTATTCGCGTCGCGGCTCGGCCTGGAACCGTGAGTTCGTGGTGGAGATGTTCAACTGGATTCGGCATAATGACGACACGGCGGCGCTGAGGTATAGGCCGGAGACGCAGCCGACATCCACGCCCGGCGAGGTCCTGCCCTCATTTGATGAGATCCAGACCGCGGCTGTGGAAATCGAGCCTTATCTGCGGAATCGGGGCGGGCTGCTGGCGACCGAGAAGGAATTCAACGGTAGGCCCTTCGCCACCACCGGCACGCGCTTCGGCCTTCCCGACGCTTTCAGAAGGTTGGTGGATGCGTTCCCGTACACGTTTGTCCCGCGCTCGGGGCGCTACCTGGTTGACCCGTCGATGTCCGAGTGGCAGCGCTTCAACCTCGTTCCTACTGCGGCTTATCCGCATGGTGAATTCTCCTACTGGTCTGACGCATCCACGCTCGACGCCGACACCTTCAACGCCGATTTTGGAATACGCGAAGCGCCGAGCGAGTTTTACGCGCGCCGCCGGCTGCTGACGGCGATCAGCAACAGCGATGACGTGGCGCGCACGTTCCGCCCCGACAAAGGCACGGACTTGGGCATTTATGCCGGCGCCTTGAAATACTATCTCGGTGACATTGCCAAAGCCTTTGACAAAGACGGCTACTACGTGGCTGACGACAGTGACCCGCTCACCGGCGAAGCGCGTGGCAACAAGGTGGTGCGGCAACTGGCCAATTATTACTATGAAATGCTCACGCCGTACGGCGACTGGGGCAACATCGATGACGTCGATGAAGAGCCGGCCGATGGCGACGATCAGGCCGTCTCGCGGCGCCAGCAGGCGTTCATGCTTGCCGTGAATACCGTGGCGTTCGCCGCCCCCCGTACCGACAACCCCATTACGGGCAGCCCGGGCTTCATAGATGTGGTTTGGTACGTAGACACGGCCGAGCCTGACCCGTTGAGTACTGGCGGTACGAAAACGCGCACATATGTCGGGTACGCCCCGCAACTGTTCATCACCGAAGCCATCGCCTACTGCGAGGGCGACGGGGACGACAGCGAAGAGGGTGACTCCAGGGACGGTACGATGGCCGTGGCGGTGGAATTGTACAACCCCAACGACCCTGACCCGTCGCTCACCGACAACCCTGCGGATCCGATCAAAAAGTTTCAGTACGGCGACGACGGCTTTATGCCGCACGACCGGTTCGCCCTTGATCTGCACCAGTTTTACGTGACAGTGAGCACGCGGGAGGAGAGTGCCAGTTGGGGCACGCTGGCCGAAGCGCTCTCCAACGCCACCACAGCGGGAGTGCACCTGACGGGCCGGAACTTCATGACGGTTCTCGTGCAGGACGACGGCTCGCCGCCGCTGCTGAAACACGCGGATGGGACAGACCTCAACGGGCGGGTTTACGTCGCGCCCCATCCAGAGAACGTCGGGCAACGCCAAATCGTGGTGTCGCTGTATCGTCTCGGCCGCTCGGGGCCGACCTCGGTTACGCCCACTCCCTGGCTCGTCGATCGCATCGTGCTGGGTTCCGACTACCAAGCGAGGATTCCAGCCCCCGTGCAGTCGGGTACAGAAATACAAAAGGAGAGGAATTGGATCGTCGACTATTACCGCGATTGCACGGATGAACTGCACTTCGGCCGAACCTGGCTTGGCGGATCCCATGCGCCGGCCCGTTGGCGCATGGTGGCGAACCTTTACGAGGCTGATGGTGAGGATCGCGACCCCGAATCTGGCGAAGAAATTGACCTGACGTCTTATAAACAAAAACTCGGTACTGCCCCGCTTGGCGGAACAAGCTTCGCGCCGACGATCCCGCTGTACACCATGAACGCGGGCGAGCCCGGGGACTCGGAGCCGATCTGGTGGCGACAGTCTTTTACAAAGGCCGCCGACCGCCTGCACGCCTGGTTCTTCGGTGCAAACCCAGTGCACGGCGCCTATCGCCCGGCATCGTTTCCTACCGTCGGCTTCGTGCACTTTATCCCCCGTTATTCACACATAACGGGCGCCACGACCGCGACGATGAGCGATGTCTTGCGCAGGCAATGGCTGGTCTGGGATCGCAAACACGGCGGTAGCGCCAGCGGTCCCAGCGGCCCCGGTGGCCCCAGCGGTCCGGGCGTTCCTTCCGGCCCCTCCGGCGGTTCGTCCGGCGGGCGCTGGAGCGCGGTTAACGGCGAGTACCCGGCCGACTTCGGGCATATGCCGCTCTTCGACAACACCCAAGAACTCGACCCGAGTGGGGCGTATTTCGACGGTTCACTGGCTGGTAAGATTCCGTGGGGACAACTGGTCTACGACTACTTCACTACGATCGATCCGAAGTTTGACGGCGATCAAGATGGTAAGCCGGACCTCGACCCGTACCGTATTCCCGGGCGCATCGACATAAACACGGCGCCCTGGTACGTTTTGGCGGGCCTGCCGGTAATCGACTCGGAGACGATGATTGATCGGTCCGCATCGCCGGCGTTCTGGGACCCGGACTACTGCGGTGTTCTCGCTGGAGTTGTGGACCAGTACGACGCGCCAGAGGTCGCTACGTTCCCCGATGGCGGGCTGTGGCGCTTTGGACCGGTGACGGAAACGCTACCAGTCCAGTCTCCCAATGCGCTACTTGTCAAGGATCAGACGGCGCCTCGTTGGATCAGGCTCGGGCCGTACTATGCCCAGGCCATCGTCTCGTACCGTGACCAGCTCCGTTACGCGTCCGACCCGGGTATGCTGTCGTCCGGCCGGAACCCGCTCTGGGCTGCCGACCTGCGTAATGCCTCGATCGACTCAGATGGGACGACCAGCCCGGCGGTTGAGGCGCAATACCGACTCGAATTCGCGTCGATAGCTGGAGACGGCCTGGGTGGATTCTACTACGGCGCCATTCGCCGTGGCGACCTGAAGCATGGTTTCCTGAGTTTGGGCGAGTTGCTCAATGTCAAGGGTTTTGACTGCCCGGTTCGCCACGAACACTCGGGCTGGAGGGGTCTGAGGCGCTACAATGACGTTCTCTACAATCCGCTGGGACAAGCGAGCGGGCGGATTATGAAATGCCCCGATTTCTTCAAAGCGGTCAGCCTGATGGCGCTGCTGGATACGCATTTTCTCACGACGCGCAGTAATACGTTCACGGTCTACATGACGCTGATGAACCGCGATCCCGAACAGCAGCACTCGAGCGTCCGCGTTCAGTACACGGTCGATCGCAGCAACCTGCTGCCGCGGCTTGTGACAGACGAGGAGGGAAGGCCGCTGATACAGGATACGCCAGACGGTGAGGTTCCGGTCATCCTGCGGCGCGACGGCCTGCCCGAAATCATCACCCGCCGCGAAGCCGGCTATTACGACATGCAGTACGATCAGTAACAAGGCGGACGGCGGAAATCACAAGGCGCAAGGCAGAAGGGGGGAGGCAGAAGGCAGCAGGGGCAACGCGAGGGAAGGCGGAAGGGGGGAATAAGAAGCCGGCAGCGGTGCAGCTCTCGCACACGCGCTGCCAACTTCTCCTCTTGGCGGTCTTAACGCTCTTTGCGTCTTGGCGGTTGCCTTGGCCTGCGTCTTGGCGGTTGCCTTACGCGTGCGGGACCGGGAACTGCGTGCAGAGGTCACGCACCTGGCCACGAATGCGCTGCATCGCCGCCTGGTCGCCTTTGGCCAGCAGACCCTGGTGCACCAGCTCCGCAACCACAGCCATTTGCGGCTCCTTCAAGCCGCGCGTGGTCAAGGCCGGCGTCCCCAGCCGTAGCCCGCTGGTTTGCGTGGGCTTGCGCTGGTCGTACGGGATCATGTTCTTGTTGGTAATGATGCCGGCCTCTTCCAGCCAGTCCTGCGCCTGCTTACCGGTCAGGTCCGGATGAACGTCGCGCAGGTCAACCAGCATCAAGTGCGTGTCCGTCCCGCCCGAAACCAGCCGGTAGCCGCGCGCCCGCAGGGCTTCCGCCAGGGCCTGCGCGTTGTTGATAATCTGCTGCTGGTATTCCTTGAACTCCGGCCGCAGCGCCTCGCCGAACGCCGTCGCCTTGCCGGCGATAACGTGCATCAGCGGTCCGCCCTGCGTGCCCGGGAAGACCCACTTGTCGACCAGGGCCGCGTCCGCCGCGCCGCACATGATCATTCCGCCGCGCGGCCCGCGCAGCGTCTTGTGCGTGGTTGTGGTGGTGAAGTCGGCGAAGCCGATCGACGTCGGGTGCAGCCCGGTGGCGATCAGGCCGGCGATATGTGCGATGTCCGCCATCAGCCGAGCGCCGCATTCCTTGGCGATCTCGGCGAAAGCCGGGAAATCCAGCCGGCGCGGATAGGCCGAGGCCCCGGCGATGATCAGCTTGGGTTTGTGCTCGAGCGCCAGACGCCGCAACTCAGCCATGTCGAGCATTTCGGTCTTCGGGCTGACCACGTAGGGCACGATGTTGTACATAGTGCCGCTGAAATTCACCTTCAGTCCGTGCGTCAGGTGGCCGCCGTGCGCCAGGTCCAGCGACAACACCGTGTCGCCCGGCTTCAAACAGGCCATGAAGACGGCGGTATTCGCCTGGGCGCCGGAGTGCGGCTGGACGTTGACGTGCTCGGCTCCGAAGAGCTTTTTGGCGCGCTCGCGGGCCAGGTCCTCGACCGCATCCATGTTGGTGCAGCCGCCGTAATAGCGCTTGCCGGGATAGCCCTCGGCGTACTTGTTGGTGAAAACGGAGCCCACGGCGGTGCGCACGGCCACGGAAACGTGGTTTTCGGACGCGATCAGCTCAAGCGTATTTTGTTGGCGTTCTTCTTCGCGCCGAATAATGCTGGCGACTTCGGGGTCAGTTTCCACAAGCGGTTGCGACATAAACTTCAACATGGTTTGTTCCTTCTCGGCGCGAAAGTTGTTTGTAAGTCCGGCTGGGCTGTGCAGTTATGAACCCGGCGCCTCTGCGGCGGGCGGTTCGACAGCCGACGGTGCGAACTCGCTGGCTAACTCATCCAGCAAACATCGTTCCATCTGCCGATCACGGCGTACAAAGGTCCAGACGGTGTTCTGACGCTCCGTCGTCGCGGCTTCGCGCTGGATGGGAGTGGCGCTGACGGTCGGCAGATCGCCCAAAGTCTGCGTCGGCATAAGAGCATTGGCGACCCGTTCGGTGTCGCGCCGCTCGACGTTAATTCGCAGGCGGGCCAGCGTGCCCGAGCCGCTACGGGCGAGGCTGAAATGGGCCACGCGCCGCATGGTGGACGTTCCCCGATATAGGTCGCGCGCCGTGCCGCTGTCACTCGTGGTCACGAACTCGGCCGGCTCGGTTTCAATGGTCAGAGCCTCGCAGTTCACATGCACGCGGCCGAACTCGCGCTGCAGCATCCTGGCCGCTACGGTCATCACCTGCTCGGGCTGGCACTCCTGTATGAGGCGTGACTGCTGGTTGGTGACGGCCATCTGACTGGCGCATCCGGAGAGCGCCACAACGCCGGGTAGCAGTAATGCAACAAAACGTGTCATTGGGGTTCGCCTGTTTCCAATGGAGGGCGCTCGGGCACGTCCAGCGGGGCCGGCAGCGGGGGGCTGGTCTGGCCGGGTGCGCCTAACTCCGTCGGGGTCGGAGTCTCGCCCGGCAGGAACGAATCCTGTTTGGGCAACTTGGGCGGCGGAACCGTGCCCTCGTGCCGCAGCAGGGCCGGCATTCGCGAAATCAGCGAACCGCTCGTGTCCAAGTACGCGGCCCGGTCGAAATTCTCCAGCCCCGATTCGCGCAGCTTGGCGTCGCCCGAGTAGTACTCCAGATAGCCCAATAGGAAGCGTAACTGCGGATCGTCTCTTCTTTCGAGCATGCGCATGATATCCGCCCGGCGGATATCGATGATCTCGCGCCCGCCCAAGAGCTTCGGCAAATCCAGCGCGAACCGCGACAACTCCGGGTAACGCTCGAAGCCCTGCATCAGTGCCAAGGCGGCCGTCAGGTACTCGCCCGCCGCCAGCAGGGCATTGCCCTTGCCGATCAGCGGCAGCGGATCGAGGGGATCGACACGGTGAGCTATCTCATAACGCCGCGAAGCTTCAAAGTAGTGCCCGATCTCCATCAGCGACTCGGCCCGCAGCATCTCGTTGTTTTTGGGCGACTCGCCGCGCCCGTGGAAGGTCTGGATTGGGCTGTCCAGCACCTGCTGTATGAATTCCTGGGCGTCCACGTCAGCACGCTCGCGCAGCAGGACGGCCGTGGCCGGGTTCTCACGAATAGCCCGCTGCATCTGGGCGAACCAGTCTGCGTTGGGGTTGCCGCTGAGCGCCAGGGCCAGTTGCATATCGGTGAAAACGTCATAGCCGGGCAGCACGCTGCTGTCCGTCAACGGGACCGCAATGCCGGCCAGGTCCGCGCCCGCCCAATCCGGCCCACCCGGCCGTGGCGTGCGGATTTCTCCAAAGTGTTCAGCCAACGCTCCCGGGCCGAAGGTCAAGGGTGATGCGTCTGATTCCTCGGGCTCGGGCAGGACCGGCCCGAGACTGGAGGGAAGCTGGGACTCGGGCAGCACCTCGCCTAGCGTGCCGGTTTGCTGCTCCGGCTCGATGGGGAAGCGCTGCAGCCGGCCCTCTCGAACCAGATCCAGCATTGTGCCCAGCGGAGGCCGCGAGCCCGGAACTTCCTGCAGATACGGCGCGGTCCAGTTGATGCCCGTCCGTCCGATCGTCGCCTGGCCGCCCTTCAGACCCGGCTCAACGACGGAGGGCGTGAATGTCTCGCGCGTGGGTGTCGCGGCCGGCGGCTCCGGCGGCCCGAATATGGAACTCGTTAGCTCCCCTGGAATCATGCCGACAATCTGGGCTGAGAGCAGTTCGCTGCTGCCGCGGACGGCCGACGGCGGCGGGCCAACCGGGCCAAGCGGTTGGCGCAGGGCGGTCATGATCCCCGAGTCGCGCGCCGGTTGGAGCCTCTGATCAGGAATGGGCGTGCGCGGCAAGAATTGACCGCTCAGAAATCCAACCGTCGGCGCCGTGAGCGAGGGTGCATACCACGGTCCGCCAATCAACGGAGACGCGAGCGCCGCGTCGGCGACACTCACGGAATCACGGCGAAAATTGGACAGCGCGCCGCTGGGGATCGTGGCCATGAACGACGTCGGATCGCTGATGGGCTGAAAGCCCCGGAACGACAGCCCGCTGCGCACGTTCCCGGTGGCTACCGAGTTGCCCAGCAGCAGTGGCGACTGCGGCCGGCTCAAATTATAGCGCGAGCCGGAGATCTGCGTGTTGGCATCGAAGAGTCGCCCGTCCTGAGTGATCGGAATCTGCGCGCTGGCCCACATCGGAGTGAAGAGAAAGGCTGCGGCGCACCAGAGAAGAACTCGGCGCGGAGCGCCTTTTCGGACGAGGTCTGGGATTATCCACGAGCCGCACATTTCCACACCTCTGGGTCCTGGACCTCCATTGTAAACGAGGCCGGCGACGATCGCAGCCGCCTGTACTCGATTATTGTCGGCTTTACCGGCGGGTGCGAGTGCGCGTTCTTTACAGAAGTCGTCTGCCGCCATCGATGGGGATAACCACGCCGGTGATGTAATCGCCGGCTCGCACCAAAAACTCTGCCAAATCGGCCACTTCTTCTACTGTACCGGTGCGCTGCAACGGTACTCGCCTCGTTAGGCGTTCCCGCATTTCGGCATCATAATGCTCCGGGAAAACCGCCACTCCGGGCGCGATGCCGACCACGTTCACCCGGGGAGCCATCGCTCGCGCCAGCACCTGCGTCAACGTCTCCAGCGCCCCCTTTGATACGATGTACGCGAGGTATTCCGGCCGCGGGTGGGCCACAGCCGCATCCGTCAGGTTGATGATGCGCCCGCCGGCTTGTTCCAGGGCCGCCCGCGCCGCGTGCGCCAAAATCATCGGGGCGGTCAGATTAATGCGGAGCGTGCGCTCCCATTCCGCCGGCGAAAACGTATCGAGCGTCATCGGCTCGAACACGGAAGCATTGTTCACCAGTACATCCAGGCGACCAAACCGCTCCAAAACCTCGGGTATGAGGGCCGCGGTGGCCACGGGATCGCCCAGGTCGGCGCGGAACATCTCTGCGGCCACACCGAGCGCCTGGCACTGGTCCGCGGTCCGTTGGGCCTCTTCGACTGAGTGCAAGTAGTGAATCGCGACGCCGCAGCCCGCGCGAGCGAAGCGAAGGGCAATCGCCCGCCCGACGCGGCGCGCCGCGCCCGTCACCAGAACGACGCGACCCTCAAGATTCATGGCAGCTCCGCGGGATCGTAGCGCACCCATTCGAGCGTCAGTCCGTGGGCCGGAGCAGTCGGCCCGGCGAGACTACGGTCGCGGGCGTTCAGAATCGCGGCTGTCCGCTCCACCGGCCAATGCCCGCGGCCGATCTCGATCAGGGTACCCACAATGATCCGCACTTGATTGTAGAGGAAAGAGTCGCCCTCGACCTCGATGTGCACCAGTTCGTAGTGCCGGCGAATGGCGATGCTACGCAGCGTTCGTATCGTCGTTTCGCGCGGCTGACCCTGGTTGGCGAACCCCGCGAAATCGTGCGTGCCCAACAGGGGTGCCGCCGCGGCGCGCATCGCATCAAAATCCAAAGGGTGCCAGAAATGCCAGGCGTAACGGGCCGCCAAGCCTTCTGCAGGGCGCCGCTCCGAGTTGTACAGCGCGTACCGGTACAGCTTCCCGCGCGCACTGCGCGTTGCGTGGAACTGCGGCGCGGCCTCGACGACCCGAACCAGGGCTATATCAGGCGGTAAGCGGCACGAGACGGCCCGCTGCAAGTTGTTGGTGGGGATGGCGGCTTCCGTGCGCAGGCTGGCGACCTGCCGGCGCGCATGTACGCCGGCGTCTGTGCGGCTGGCGCCGGCGAGCGTCACGGGGTGGCGCAGCACGCGTTCGAGCGCCTTCGTCAGCTCTTCCTGCACGGTCCGCATGCCGGGCTGGGTCTGCCAGCCGTGAAATTCCGTGCCGTCGTAGGCGATCAGCAGCTTTAGATTGCGTTGCATGGGCAACGATTTCGGTGCGGTTGGCGACGAATTCTGGGGGAACGGCGGTAGTTCGGGGCGACACACCTCGGTTGATAGTTTTTAGTTTTTAGTGATTAGTAATGAGAAGACGCAACGTTAGTCAATGGCACGCACCGGCGGCGTAGATATCGGGGCATCACCGGGGCGGCGAGCCCGGGCTCTGCTCACCGGCGACAGAGGTATCGTTTGGCACGCGCCGGGGCGACACGCCCCGGCTCTGCTACTGCGCGACGGCTTTGCTACTTCGGGTCGCTCGTGCCGCTATTGAACGTGCCGGGCAACTCGGGCGGAATCGTCTCCTCGGCGCCGTACTCATAGAACTCGCGGTATTGCTCGCGATAGTAGCCTCCGGGTTGGGCGCGGACGCCGTTTAGAATCGCACCCTGGACGCGCGCATTGATGCGCAACAACTGCTCGCGCGCCCGCCGCAACGCGCCCTTGGTGTTCTCCGAAGCTTGCGCTACCAGAATGACGCCATCCACCAGCCGCGCCAGCACCAGCGCATCGCTGACCAGCAGCGCCGGCGGCCCGTCCAGAAGGACACGATCGTATTTGCTCTTAACGAGCGCAATCAGCTCCTGCATATAGCGCGAGCCGAGCAATTCCCATGGCGTGGGAGGCATCGGCCCGCTGCCCAGCAAATCCAGGTTGGGGACGCTGCTTTGATGAATCAATTCCTCGGCCTTGCCCTGGCCTACCAGGATGTTGCTCAGGCCTTCGGGGCGCAACTCTGGGAACGCGCGCCGCAGGCCGGGGCGGCGGAAGTTGCAGTCTATCAGCAACACGCGCTCGCCCGCTTGGGCCAAAGTGACCGCCAGGTTGATGGCGGTGGCGGTCTTGCCGTTGCCGGGCCCCGGACTAGTGATCAAAACGGAGCGCTGCGACTCGTGCGGCCCGCTGAAGAGCAGATTGGCACGCACCTGTCGAAAGGCCTCGGCCACCAGCGAATGCGGCGCTTGGCGGGTGGCCTTTTCGATCTCTTCAACTTGGGCCTCTTCGTCGTCCAGGGCTGGAATGCAGCCGAGCACCGACAGTCGCCCATGTCGCGCCACGTCGATCGGCGTACGTACGTACTTGTCAGTCAGTTCGCGCAGAAAGACGAAGCCCACCGCGCCCAGCAGCGACAACAGCAGGCCGCCGCCCAGATACACCGGCAGATTCGGACGGCTGGGCCAGACCGGCCGCTTGGGCTCCTGCACGACAGTCAAGCGCGCCCGGCGCTGCTCGGAGCTAGAGGCGTGCTGCAACTGCGTCAAAGTTTCCTCAATGCCCTCCAGGTTCTTCTGGATGCGCTCTTCCTCCTTCACCTTCGCTTCGTACTTGACCCGCGCCCTGTCCACGTCCGTCAGCCGTGCCTCGTAAGTCCGCAACTGCTCCAGCAGGGTGCCCAGCACGGCCTGCACGCGCGCCAGTTCCTCGCGAACGCTCTGCACGCGGCGCTCACGCAAGTCATCCATCAGTTCTTCGCGCCGCGCGCGTTCTCGTTCGTAATAACCATCGCGCTGCGCCTTGAGTTCCTTCATGAATCTGTTGTTCTCGCCGATCGTGTGGTTCTTGGCCGCGTTCATGCGGATATCAAGCGATTCGACCTGCTGGCGGTACAAACGCAGCAGCGGGTCGGCCTCGACGATCACGCGGTCCTCGGGCGTGATCGGCAACTGCCGCGGATCGCGCCCGCCGACAATCTCGAGCTGGGCCTGCAGTTCCGCTTTCCGCGCGGCATAAGAATTCACGGCCCAGTTCTGGTCCGCGATCTTTTGCCCCAGCGTCGCAATTTCCGTCTCGATCGCCCCCACGTCGGTTCCCCTCCGGAAGTCCTCCAGCTCGCGCTGCCGCTGCTCCAACTCGCGCTTGACCGCGTCGCGCGTGCGCTTCAAATCCTCCAGCGCCTGTTGACTGCGATATCCGGCTTCGTCGCGGTAGCTTTGGGTGGCGCGCTCGGCCAGTTTCTTCACGATCAGCACCGCTTCGTCGCGGTCGCGGCAAGTCAGGCTCAGACTGATTAGCATTGTGTCCGGGACGGGACTGACCCGAATCAGGTCTTTCAGGTCTTCCACCGCCTTGTCGAAGCTCCCGTACCACTTATAGAAATTGGTGGCCTTCACCTCCGGCAGACTCAGAACATCCTGCAGGATGTCCGGGCGCTTGATGCGCATGGCTTCGGTCTGAACCAATAGGTCCATAATATTCGGCGCGACCAGCGCTTCCGCCGGCATCAACGGATCTTCCTGCGGCCGACGGAGTTCCAGCAGCGCGTCGGCCGTGAACCCCGGAATCCACTTCCAAACCGCGGTCGTGGTCGCCAGTACCAGCGCATAAAGAACCGCGAACATAATCACCAGCAGCATTTTCCGCTGCTTCAGCGCGCGGATTATTTCCGCGGCTGTTAGTCCCGTTTCTTCAATCGGGGCCTGCTCGCCCGCCGGCGGCCACGCCGGTGAGAAGGGTGCGCGTCTGACAATCCCTTGGGCATCTGTCATGGTACTCATCGCCACCTCGTAGCAAACGTCCTCGCTGGACGCAACAGAACCGCGGCCCGAATCGGTTCCGGCCGTCGCTAATGAAGCTCGCTTAGCGCTTCTTGCGCCTTCCGCTGCAATTCGTCGTTCTTTTCCCTGGCTGCGTATTCCAGCGCCCGCTGTAGCGCTATGCGGGCCGCCGGGTTACGCCCCATTGCCTGGTAGAGCAACCCCAGGTGGTAATTGGCGATCGCGCTGAATGGGTTCTGCGCCAGAGCTTCCTTCAAGGCCGCCTCGGCCTGTTCGTGCCGCCCATTCCGCATATATACCCAGCCGACCGTATCCAGGACAGAGGGATCCGAACCGGCCAGCTCACGCGCCCGTTCCGCGTAGGGTAGCGCCTCGGCCGGGCGATTGCCGGAATCGACCAACAGGTAGGCCAGGTTGTTCAGCACCAGGGCGTTATCCGGGTTGATGCGGACAATCTCCTCCAATGCTGCCAGGGCGGCGTCCACCTGCCCGCTTGCCAGAAGCGCCTGTTGGCGAGCCAGCATCGCAGCCAACCGCTCGGACGAGTTGGGCGGTGCTTTGGCCAAAACGTGTTCGACCGTCGCCAACACCTCGGTCGCCTGATTCATCTCGAGTAACTGCGTCGCCAGCAGATTGTGCAATACAAGGGACTCGCGGCTGTCGGATGGCACCTTCTTGATCAGCTCCCTAATCACGGTAGCCACCGAGTCGGCCGGCAAGTGGGCGCCGGCGAAGCCCATCACGCTCGGGATGGCGCCGCCACCCTCGCGGTATGCTGAGACGATAGCCTTCTCCAGGGCTACCAGGGATTGCGGTCGCTGGCCACTCTCCTGGTAAACGCGGATCATTGCGGCGTAGACGATGGGCGGCACCGTTACGCCGGGCTGTCCCTCAAGGCTGCGAAACAGCTCCAAGGCCCGGTCGGTCCGCTTGGCCGCCGCCAGCGCATCCAACTGGAAAGCCACGAACATTAAATGCCCAGGCTGCTTCTGGGCCGCGGCGAGCTGCTGGGCGTTCTCATAGTAGCGCGCCGCGGCGAGGTACTCGCTTTCGGCTGCGGTGCGGTACTTCTTCTCGTCCGCACGGTTGTCCAGGTTGGCGGCCGCCTCGGCCTGCTGAATGTACTTCTGGGCCTGCTGGGTACGCGCTTCGGCCAACCGCGCCGGCCAGAATGGGTCGTCGGCGTGCCGCGCCATGAATTCGCTGATTACCTGTTGCGCCTTTTCCGGGCGGCCCCAACGCTCATAAAGCCGCAATAAGCGGCGGACCGTTTCGCGCTGCTGCGCGCTGTGCTCCGGCCCGTACAGGTCGATGATTTGCCGCAGCGTGCTTTCGCCCAGTTCGTATTGTTCCTCGATTTCGTACGTAGTTGCCAACTCGGCGCAGACCGCAGCGTAAAGCTTGAGCTCGCTGCTCTGTGCCCGCTTCTCGGCCGGTACACGGTCGAGGGCCGCCTTAGCCGCGTCACGGGCCTTCATCAGGTCCGCGGCCGCCTCGCCACTCATGCCGAGCCGCATTGCCAGTCCACCGCGTTGCAACAGCGCCCCGGAGTGATTGGGGGCCTTCTGCAACACCCGTGTCAGAGCAGCGTAGGCTTCCTGCCATTGCCGTTGTGCCAACTTGAGCTGCGCTTGGAGCATCGCACCGGCCGCATCGTCCCCGAAATTTTCCAGGTAATTGTTGATTTCCTTTTCAGCCTCGCCCAACTGCCTCAGTTCCAGCAGGGCGCGGATGATGGCCTGCCGCGCGAACTGCATCCGCGGCAGATCCTTGTCAACTTTCGCATTCAGCTTGTCCAGCACCCAGCGGGCCGCCGTGATGGTGTCGCGCGCCCGCCCCGGAAGCCCGCGGTAGAAATTCACCAGCTCCAGTTCCACGCCCAGCAAGACGTCGTTCGGTTGACCCGGCTGCTCGGGTTTCTCTAGCGCCATTTGCCGCGCCGTCGCAAAAGCCTGCTCGGCGGCGGCTGTATCGCCCAGCAGATTGTAAAAACGGGCCAATAGCACCTGGACCGGCACGCGTTCGGCTCCGCTGTACTGCTCCAGGCAGGCCGCCAAAATCTGTTCCCCCGCAGCCCGCTGCCCGTGCGTGCCAAAAAGCTGCACTGCGGCCCGCGCCACCTCCAAATTCCCCGGCTGCAAGCGGGCTGCTTCCTGCAGCCGTTCGGCGGCGCGCTCGACATTGCCGACCCGCTTGTTCGCGTAGAGCTGGGCTAACCGAATCAGGTTTTCCACATTCTGCGGCTCGGCCGCGCGCCGCTGCTCGCGCACCTCGATTCCCGCCTGCGGGTCGGCACGGTCCGCATTCTCAACCACGTATTGGTTGCGCGGCCGCAAGCGGGCGGCCTGCTCCAGGTACTTCTCCCAGTCATCCGGGCGACGATCCTCACTGACGCGCCGGTAGTAAACGTCATCCAACAGGACGTTGGCGGTGAAGTTGTTTGGATTCAAGTCATACGCTTCACGGAGAGCTTCCAGCGCTTCATCCACGCGATTGGCCGCCAGTAGCGCTTGCCCCAGTTGAACCTGAAGCGTGGAAGAACGCGGCAGGGCGTCTTGGGCCGCACGGAACTCGCGCACCGCGTCTTCGGCCTGACCCCGCGCCAATGCCAGTTGCCCGCGGAATACCGCTCCGCCCGCGTTATCTGCGCCGGCTCCTCCGTTGACTTGCGCCAGCCGGGCCGCATACTGCTCGGCCCGCTGGAAGTCCTCGTTGCGCACAGCCAACTCAAACTGGCGGCCCAGCACCGTCGGATCAGCGTGCCCGCCGGCTTCCATCTGGTCCAGGTATTTCTGCGCCTCGGCATAGCGCTCGCGCGCCACGTAAAAATCGAAATAGTGCCGGGCGCGCTCGGGACCCTCCGGCTCGGCGGCGATCAACTCCAGCAGCTTCTGATCGAGTTGCTCCGGATCCGTGTAGGTCAGCACCGCGTCGTACTGATCCAGACGCCGCAGCAGCGCCGCATCGTTTGCAAAACGCTTCCGAAGTTCCGCCAATCCCGCCCGCACCTGCTGACGCTGCTCCGGCTCAGTCAGCAATGGCGCCAGCAGCCCCAGACCCTCAATGACCTGCTCCGGCTGCACGCCGGCCGCCGCGAACAGCGCCTGCAGGCGCGCCGCGGCCATCTCGCGGTCCTGTGCCACGAGCGCCAGCTTGGCCTGCATCAGCAGGCTGGCCGGGGTATCGGCTTTCGGCAGGGCGCTGGCCGCCTCGCTGCCGCGTTGGGACAGACTCAGCGCCTTGGCTTCCGCGAAGGCCAGTCGCTCGCGATCGGAGTCGTTCAGCACCGCCGCATATTCGTGGCGCAGGACCTGGATGTAATCGAGAGCATCCTGGGAGCGGTTCAACGTTCCGAGCAGTTCCGCGCGGTTGATGCACAGTTCCATCGGCGGAACCTGGCCGGGTTGGATTTCGGCGTAGCGACGCAGCGCCTCCTCGGTCAAGTTCAGCGCTATCCCCGGTTCGTTCAACTGACCGTACAAAATCGCCAGCCGGTGAACCGGCAAAATGCCGCTGAAGCCGTGGCGCCAGAGGTAGAGCGCCACGCGCGGGTTAGCTTGTTCTATTCGCTTGGCGTTCTCGAAGGCCTGGATGGCGTTGCCGACGTCGTTTTCCGTCATGTGCGCCAAGCCCCGGACGTACCAGGTGAACGCCTGATCCGGATAGCGGGCCTCGATGGCCTCGCGGAATTTTCGCACCCACTCCATCCGTTGTTCACGGTCTGCCGCTTGGCCCGGGCTGACCACAAACTGCACCGCGGTATTGAACGCCTGGATGTGGAGCAAAGCCTCCTGGTACAGCCGCGCGCCACGCCAGGCGTCGATACTCTGTATGCCGACGGTTGACTGCAACGCCTGCTCGCAGATGCGCAGCGCCTCCTCATAGCGCTCCGGGGCGATCGGCGCGTCCGCCTGCTGGGCGTCGCGCATCAACTCTGCCTGAACGTGAGCGATATGGGCCTGGAACATTCCGGGTGAGAGCCGCGTCGCCTCGACGCTGTGCTCCAAAGCCTCATCGAGCAGGGCGGCGTACTCCTCCGCCGAGAGCTGGGAGCGCTGTTCGCGCGCCTGCCACAGCAGAAAAGTGGCCATGGCGGTATGCAGGTCCGCCGCTTCGGGGGCTTGCTCGAGAGCGCGGTCCAGCACGGCCCGCGCTTCCGTGATCTTCTTCTCCCCTTGCAGCAGCCCGACGTATTCAGTAACGAGTTTCCGGTCAGTAGGGTTGGCTTCCACGGCGGCACCCAGGAATTGCATGGCGCGCTGAGTAAAATCCGCCGCGAGCTTCTCACGCTCTTCGAGCGGGGCGCGGTCCCGGACCAGTTTAGCCAGTCGCGCGTCAGCCTCGTGCAGCTCGTGCTGGATGCGCGTCAGCACCACCCAGGGGGCATTCTCGTTCAGGCTTATGGCGCGTTGCAACGCCGCCTCGCCCTGCACCCGCTCCTGCGGGTCCTCCACCGCCATCGCCAGCCGCGCGGCGGCCTCGGTTATGCTGCCCAGCGGGTCCTCAGCGTCCGCCTGCTGCAAGTCCTGCGCGCACTGCAGCAAATTGGAGCGCCACTCGGGATCCAACTGCCAGTATCTATAGGGCTCCACCAGTTCCCAGGCGTAATTCAGGTAAGCTCTCGCTGCTTCAAGGTGTCCGGGTGTGCCTGGGTCCGAGGCGTTTCGGGCGGTGGTCAGCAGCGGGAAGAGCGCGCTAGGTTTGCCGGAACGATAGCAACAGTCGGCGGCCTCGACCAGGTATTTGACGTCCTTACTCTTCGCGTAAGCACGCATGAACAGATCGGCCGCCAACTGATACTCTTCGGTCGCGAGCCGCTCCCGGGCCTGCGTGGCCCAAATCTCCGGATCTTGGCTGGCACTCAAGGTTGTGGCGATCAACACCACCACGACCGTCAGCAGAATGCCCATGACCGTCAGAAAGGCCACCAGATTCTTATTTACGCGTTTGCGAGCCATGCCAGTCACCTTTTACCCGCTGCGCTTGTCCATCTGCGCCGGACCGTTGCGCGCCGGGTCCCAATCGATATGATCCTCGATCAGCACCGGCAGCAGCTTCGTCAGCAGATCCTGGGCTGCCGCCAATGACTGCTGCATGTCGGCCCGCCGCGGCCGCAACGGGTTTTCATTGTCAGTGAAGCTCAACTCAATCTTGCAGTAGTAGGCGTACCGTTCAAACGGGCGCGCCAGGCGGAAACGGACACCCTCCCGCCCATTGCGGTAGTCACCGTTGACGCTGAAAAAGTAGATCACCGAGATGGGCTCAGCGCTCCCGCTGCGCGACTGGAACTGCACCACCCGCACCGGCACCCGGTCATCCGGGGCCCGGGCCCCAACGACGCGCAGTTCCTCGGTGGCCCAGCCGATCCGCTCATAGCCCCCCGCCAGATAGCACTCATCCGGCACGTGCGGAACCATGTCGGGCTGCCCCGTGTAATAGGTGAGAAACACGTTGGCGAGCGCCGCCGGATCGTGGGCTGGCTTCTCGGTGTCTACCAGCCGCAGTTCCAAATAGTCTTCCGTCCCCAGCGCTTCTTCCTGCTCGGGCGGCAACAGCCGCGGCTGAATTGGGTGCGGTTGATAGCGCGTGGCCAGTTTGCGCCAGTCCAATTCGGTGAAGCGCCGCTTCAGCGGCACCGCTTCCTTGCGAAAGTAAATCTTGTAATAGCTGGCGGCGCTCTGCATGCCGACGGCCGACGCCAGCAGGAGCGCCAGGCAGATGTAATAGCGAATGCCGGCCCGGCTCAACCGGCGTTGCCCGCCGGCGGGCCGCGCGGCCATCTGTTGCTCGGTTGTCGGCGCGCTAGTCATGCCTTAACCGGGTCTGCCCCCGGGGTTGCGGCTCGCTCATGTTCCCCGCTCCTTCGGGTCCTTCCTCGATCAGGATGTTGTTCAGCACCCAGCCGATGCCGAGGAAAAGGAAAGTGGCCAGCACGATCATCACCAAGCCTAATGCCGTGTGATACGTGCCGGTGGCGTACTTCGGGTCCACATAGATGTGGAGGATACTGGTGCTCGTGACGCGCAGGAAATTGCAAAAAGTGGCAATCGGCACGCAGGATCCGATCAGGATCACGCGCTGCCACCAGGGCCGCCAGGCCATGAACGCCACCGCCACCCCCAGGGCGCACAGTACCATCGTACTGCGCATGCCGCTGCAGGCATCCGTTACCGACAGCGGCGGCAGGGGGGCGGCGTTCAGAAACGGCTGAATCATCGTCCCCGTTCGATCAATGTGCACGCCCGGCATCAAGTTCAGAACGCCGCAAGCCACCATTGCGGCCAGCCTTTGCAGCGGGTCGGTCAGCATGAAATACTGCCGCGGCGGTATCGGAATTGCGAAAAAAAGGTACAGCCACGGCAGCCACGCGTAGCGCAGCACCGGCAAGCCGCACAGAAACACAACCATCCCCAAAAGGCAGATCATCATTCCCAGCGGCTGCGCGTAGCCGACCAGCAGGCCGGCCAGCGAGCAGGTGTACAGCCCCAGGCCGGCCAGCATGATGGGCAGCCCGAGCCACGTGTGCCTTATGGCGCAGGTTCGAATCTGGTCCCAGCGCAGATAGCAGAGATACGCACTGAACAGGGGAATGATCGGGCCGTGGTTCCAGTCGGCGTCATTGACCCAGCGGTAGACGAGCGCTCCCAGTTTTGGCGGGATGAAATCCAGTTGCTCCCAGAAGACTGCCACAAACGCCGCCGCCAGCAGCGCCGTCCGGATCTGGGCCGCTCGATCAAAGCTGATCAGCCCGGCCGATTCGCTGCTGGCTCTCAATGCGCTGGCCTGGCTCATCAGAATGGCAACCCTCGTCTCTGGCGGCGCGATTCCGCCGTAATCTGCGGATTGACCTTCTGCCCGTATGCATCCTTGTCTGCAAAATTGCGGTCGTAAACAAACCCGAAGCCGTACGTGAATCGGAAGGAATTGCGGATCACGTACAGAAATGGCGCTACAATGCTGGTCCCCACGTTCACTATGTCGTCGTCACGCAGGTAGAAATCGTCCTGCAAATTCGCGAATATCGCGTCCAAGTTGACCGAAATCGTGATCTGCTTGTCCGAGCCCGGCTGGTGCCGAATAACCTCGGCGCGCGACGGCCACGCGAATGGGGCAAATCCACCGGCGCTGGCCAGGGCCTGCTTGATAGTGATGTCACGGCCGCCAAATGCGTAAACGCCCGGGCGTGCCACTTCACCCATCAGGTAGTACACCGCCGTTGGGACCGGTACGTTGATCACGTCTCCGTCGCGAATAACGATGTTGTACGCGGGGTCGCCCGCAAACAACGCCCGCGCGTCGATCTCGATTACCCGCTGCTCCAACTCCAGCTCCGGGATGTTCTCCCAGTCAAACTCGCCGGGCTGAGCCTCCGGCCAGGGCGGGCTGGGGGCGGCGACCGGTGGTACGGTCCGCGCCGGCGGTCCGATTTCCCCCGGGGGCGCGGGGCGCGCTGGTGCTTCAATCAACTCCCCCGTCTTGGGATCGAAAACGAGCGGGGCAAAAGGTGCTTCCTTCGGCTGTGGCTCAGCGACGACGGGCGGCGGCGCTTCCGGGGGAGCCAGTAACGCTTCCAGTTCGGAGCGCGGAATCACCGGTTCGGTTGCGGGCGAAGCGGCAGGCGCACTCTCGGCCGACGGCGGCTCAGGCGGCGGTTGCCAGCCACGTCCCGCGGCCGACGCAAAGTTGACCTGGAAACCCTCTTCAATCGGCGGCGGTTCCAGGATCAGGCCTTCGGGCCGGTACCCCTCGCTCGGCGGCAGTCCTGGCGCGGGACAAACCGTGCCTACCCCGTCCGGCTGCTTTCTGATCACGTAAAACTTCGTAACGGTGGCGCCAATATCCTGAATGACCCCGACTATGTCCAACAACCGCAAGTCGGGAACGGTGATTTGATATTGGCCGGGCGCGCCGACCGCTCCGCGAACGTAGAAGGTGCGCGCCCGCCGCGTCTGGGCATACACGCGCACGTCAGGTTGGGGGAGCAACCCGGCCTCGCGATAGCGCGCGTTCAACTCGGCTTCGATTTCGGGCTCGGATAAGCCGACCACCTTGACGGAGCCCAGCAGCGGAACGCGTATGTTTCCGGCGAAGCTGACTTCGACGACGACCTGTTCGACCTGCCCTGGAGTGTTTAGATCCGGGATTACGATGGCCACCACGTCGCCCTGCGTCACGCGGTAGTCATCAAAGTGCGGCACCAGGTCGTCCGCCGTGGGCTCCACTGCGTTTGCCAATCCCAGGGGTGGCTCGCGCGGCGTGAGGACTCGCCGGATGCAGCGTTCCTCCGATTCAATTGGAAAGTGCCCAACGGCGGTCGGGTCCAAAAAGCCGTTTAGCAGCGCGCAGCCAGTGAGCGCCGGCAGCAACCCGAAGCATGCGGCCAGGCGGAGGGCTGCTCCGAGCGCCGGCTTGTAATCCATTCCGCATTCCTCCGCTCGCGCTGGTGCCGGCAGTTATCCGGTCCAAGCTCGAGTTTCAATCTTCGGCGTAAGGCTGAATGATCACGCCCTCGGACTCGCTCGAGGAACTGGGCAATTTACTGGCGCTACCCGAAAGTTGTCAAACGAGCACGTCCACAATCCGAAGCCTATTCAGCGCACGGTAAACAACTTACGCCAAGCGCGGCCAGACAGTTCACTATTCCTCACCTCGGCTCGGCTTCCAGCCACTGTTTATCGGCTCACGTATGCTCGGTTCTTTCGGCAGCGCCCCGGACGTCGCAAAACCGGTCCCAAATGCGCCATCCGAGGCGCCGACGGGATCGTTCCCACCCTGCCATCCGATAGGACGGTTGCGTTCGCCGCGTCTGGCGCATGCCACGCGCCGTAAGTCCGCTGGCGAAAGTTCGTCTGGCGTTGAGCGCCATTGCTTGGAACGGGACCACGGCATGCCGAATACCGCCCGAAACAGCCCGAGCCGCCGCGATCGCATCCTCATCCTCGGCGCCGGCGGACACGGGCGCGTCGTTCTCGACATCCTGCTGCAGGCGGCGCGCTATCAGGTCGTCGGCTACCTCGACAACAACCGCGACATGATCGGCCGCCGAGTCGACGGCCTGCCGGTATACGGGACCATTGAAGACCTCGAACGATTCGCGCACGAGCTCGACATCCAGGGCGTCATCATCGCCATCGGCGACAACGGCACACGCCGCGGCTTGGCACGCCAGGTGGATGCGGCCGGTATTCCGCTCGTCAATGCGGTTCATCCGGCGGCCACGCTGGCCTCAACCGTCACGCTTGGGCGAAACGACGTGATTTGCGCCGGAGTCGTCGTATGCGACCGTTGCCAAATCGGCGACTCGGTCATTTTGAATACCGGCTGTGTCGTAGATTATCAGACGATGATCGGCGAGGGAGTCCACATTTGCCCCGGTGTACGCATTGGCGGACGGGTTAAGGTGGAGTCTGGCGCCTTCGTCGGCATCGGCGCGACGGTCGTTCCAAAGGTTACCATTGGCTGCGAATCAATCACCGGTGCCGGTGCCGTGGTCACCGCCGATGTCCCCAGCATGGCGACGGTTGTCGGCGTTCCCGCACGGCCGGTGAAACTCGCCAGCGCTTCCGAAGACTTGGCCGCCATGCTCCTTCCCGCCAGGCCTTGATCCGGGGGGTCCGGAACAACCGGCATACCGGGAGCTGCGGATCAATCCGCCCGGCGGATGAGCCGCGCGGCGTAGCCGCCGTCGCGCCAATCGGCCAGCCGAGGCCCCCAGGCGGGCAACGTCGTTTGGTCGCGGTCCAGCAGCCAGTGCGGATGGCGTGCCAGGAACCAAGCTACCACCTGCTGATTCTCCGCCGGCTCGATGCTGCAGGTGCTGTAGACCAAACGGCCGCCGGGGCGGACATGGCGGGCGGCGGTTTCAATCAGTTCGCGCTGCGTCTTGATGAGCGAGGCGAGCTTCTCACTAGTAAGGCCGAGGCGGGCCTCGGGGCGGCGGGCGACGACGCCCGTATTGGAGCAGGGCACATCGACGAGCGCGGCGTCGAACTCGCCCAGGTCATCACGCTTGCGGGTGGGGGCCGGGCGTGGCGTTATGCACGTCAATCCCAGTCGCGAGCGGTTCTCCGCCACGAGCTCCAGACGCTCGGGCGAACTGTCGCAGGCGACGACTTCGCCGCGGTTCTCCATCTCAATCGCCAGCACGGCGGACTTGCCGCCCGGGGCGGCGCAGAGGTCCAGCACACGTTCGGTCGGCCACGCTTCAACCAGCAGGGCCGCCGAATGTGCAGTCGGGTCCTGAACCAGCGCGAGGCCCTCGGCGAACAGCGGAATCTCGGATAAGTGCGCCGATGCCGGCAGGAACGCAGCATCAGGCGTTAGCTCCATCTGTTGCAGACCGCTCGGAGCCTGCGCCCCGGCGTGGGTACCTGATTCTTCACTGGCCGCGCTTGTCGCTAAAGCCCGCATGCGCTTCTGGAAGTCATCCGCGCTGATGCGTAGCCGGTTGCGCTGCACGACGGTGACCGGCACCGCCTGTGCGGCCCAGGCGATGGCTTCGGCGGCTTCTGCTCCAAAGCACTTCCGCAACGCCGCATAGCGGGCCGGGCGTTCGCCGGTCGCAGCGGCCAGGTGGATTTCGAGGTCGGCCGGGGCGGGCAGAACGGGACGCGTGAAGGCCGTGGCCTGGCGCCAGTCTGTGCGAATGTGCGCGGGATTCAGCCGCTCCCATTCAACCTGACGAGAGGCCAGGCACCGCGTCAGGTTCCGCAGCACGGCGTTCGTCACGCCAGGCCCGCGACCGCCGACGTGGCGGTGGGCCTGCTTGACGGCCTCATCTACTGCGGCGAACACAGGCACACGATCCATCCAGATGACTTGATAGGCGGCTGTGTAGAGGATCGCGCGCAGTTCCGGGCGCGTGCGGCGCTTGTCGACGTGAGCGACCGCCGCCAGCACATGGTCGAGCGTGAAGATGTGCCTGATTGCGCCGAGGGCGACATCCAGCGCGAACCCGGCGTCGCGCGCCGTCAGACTTTGCTTGGTTCGCAGCGTCCGAATGACCTCGCTCGCGAAGCCTCGGCCGCGCAACACGGCCAGCACTGCCTGGTAGGCCGCTTCGCGTCCGTCAAGGCCGCCGGGGTCGGAATGTTCGCCAGTAGCCATTTTGCGATTCCGGCGGTACCAGTAGCCACTTATTGCGGTTCGGGCGGTAACAGTCGATCCGCCAATCCGATCTGCCGGCCGTTGGCGAAAGCCTCGAACGGCATGAGCCGGCCGCCGGCAGGTTTGACTTCGAGCAATTGGACGCGGCCGGGGGCGGCCTGGACGGTGCGATCGGCGAGAAACGACCCTGGCGCGATTGGTGTTTCGGTGCCTGAGGCGGGCGCGGGCGGGGCATCCGGGTCGACGACGCGGGCGCGGGCCAGTTGCACGCGTTCGCGTTTGCCGCTGCGCGAGACGAAGGTGCAGGTCGCGGCGGGCCAGGACCATAGGCCGTGAATGCGGCGCACGATCTTCGCGGCGGGCTGGTTCCAGTCGAGGGCGGCGTCGGCTTTCGTCAGCTTTGGGGCGCGCGTGCTTTGCGCGGGGTCCTGCGGGCGTGGTTGGACGCGGC
>Ga0123330_1000606_pt1 | contig 40230 bp, 40 predicted proteins | sample BioC13SIPDNA_2_FD_89704 | JGI IMG/M metagenome (GOLD analysis project Ga0123330, IMG submission 89704) | Anaerobic biogas reactor microbial communites from Washington, USA - Biogas_R2_A C13 SIP DNA | ecosystem: Engineered > Bioreactor > Anaerobic > Unclassified | place: Washington, USA... | reverse complement strand
TTTAGCTTCCGCTCGAAAACAATCAGTGTCAAACATTAGTCCGTTCGACTTGCATGTGTTAGGCACGCCGCCAGCGTTCGTCCTGAGCCAGGATCAAACTCTCCAATAAAAGTCTATCCTAGCCATCGTCTGGCTTTTTTTCTCGTTGAGCCGTTAGTTAAATCATTAAGACTTATCTAACTTTTTCGCACTTCTAGTCTTGCTGTTCAGTTTTATCAAGAGCTTTGCGCTTTCAAGCTCCCCGCTTGCGCGCAAGAATTATAATATCATGCCCCATTTGCTCTGTCAAGTTTAGAAATCGTAATTTTTTTAAATCGTCCCGCTACCGTATTTAATGCTAATACTATTCTCCCAACAGGGAGTTTAATCCGCTTCCCGATCCTGAAAAATTTACATAGGTCTTGGGTACTTCGCCCACTATTATTGTTTCTGCCAGGGGTATGGTGGTTGAAATCTTAACCTCATCATCCAGGAAAGGTACTGCTACTTTTATTCTCCCTTCAATCTGAAAATATATTAGATGGCGGCTCTGGTTGATAGCAGCCTGTTCAAATTTGTTTAATATATTTACATTTATCTGGGAAACCGGAATGGTTTTTACTTTAATTTTAGGTCCGTAACCAGCCAGGATTCTTGAGCCGGTAAGCTGGCCTAAAGGGATACTAATAGTATTTTCCTGCATTGAACTCATAGCCCGCGTAACCTCTACCATGGTTTCGGTCATGAGTCGGTTAAGTTCTATAGTATTGGGCTGAATTAAAACCACTCTGCCCTGTTCATCTTTGTGAACATAAACAATATCGGTATATTGGATCTGGGTAACAATCTTTTTAGCGACTATCTGGTTTATACTTTCCACAGCTTGAATCTGGGCTTTGGACCTGGCAATAGCTAAAATGCTGGACTTCAGCTCAAAATCCAGTAAAGCCAGGGTCATTATTATTGAAGCTAAAAGAATTAATACCAATATTATAGGAGGCCAATTGATTCTGGGTCCAAACATTTTATCACCCCGCTCTATAAATATATGAAAAGTAGTTACATTTGGTGCCTGAAGTGTTAACAATTTAGATAAGGTTAGCCCTTTGAAAATTGCGGGGCTTTGTACTAGACTATACTGGTAAAGGAGTGATGCTGATTTATGAGTAATATTAGGGTTCGTTTTGCTCCCAGTCCAACGGGGGCTTTACATATGGGAGGAGCCCGCACAGCCCTTTTTAACTGGTTGTTTGCCCGCCAAAATGGAGGGAAATTCATATTACGTATTGAGGATACTGATTTCAGGCGCTCCCGCGAAGATTCAGCCCAGGGGATAGTGGAAGGCTTAAGCTGGCTGGGTCTGGACTGGGATGAGGGACCGGATATTGGTGGCCCGCTGGGCCCATACCGCCAGAGTGAACGGGGTGATATCTATTCCCGTTACCTACAAGAACTTCTGGATTCTGGTCAAGCTTATTATTGTTTCTGCAGCCCAGAGGATTTACAAAAAGAGAGAGAAGAGGCCGCCCAGGAAAAACGGGACTATAAATATGGGGGCAGGTGTAAGGCATTAAAACCGGAAGAAGCCAGCGAAATGCTGCAGGCGGGAAAGCCGGCGGTTATTCGTCTAAAAGTTCCCTTAGATGATAATACAGTAGTTCCGGACCTTATTCGTGGAGATGTAAGTTTTTCCAATGCCCTTTTTGATGATTTCATAATAGCTAAATCTGATGGCTGGCCTACCTATAATTTTGCCGTAGTCGTTGATGACTTTAGCATGCAGATTTCCCATGTGTTAAGAGCTGAGGAACACCTTTCGAATACACCTCGCCAATTGCTCATTTATCGAGCTCTGGGATTGAAAGAACCTGCTTTTGCTCATCTATCCATGATTTTGGCCCCGGATCGGAGCAAACTATCTAAAAGGCATGGAGCGATTTCTGTTCAGGAATTCGAAAACCAGGGCTATCTTCCTGAAGCTTTGGTAAATTACCTGGCACTTCTGGGCTGGTCAACTGGCAAGGATATTGATATCTGGAGTCGTGAAGAAATGATGCGGGAATTTTCCCTGGAGCACATCTCCAAATCCCCGGCTATATATGACCTGGAGAAGTTGGCGTGGATGAATGGTCAATATATGAGTCGGCTTGATATAGAAAGCTTGATAACCTTGCTTGAGCCCCAGGCCCATCAGCGGGGATGGCTAAATGAAGATAACTCTGATTTCCTCCAGCAGGCGGTAGAATTGGTACGCAACCGGGCTAAAACGCGGGATGAACTTTTGGATGCTCTTGGCTATTTTTTTGAGGAAGTTAAGCAATATGATGAAAAGGGCGTTAAGAAGCACTTCGGACAGCAAAAAGCCTCAACCATGCTGAGCGAAGTTCTGGAAATCGTCTCCAACATGGATTCCTTCTCGGCGGCAGAGTTGGAAGAAGCTTTCCGGCAGCGGGCTCAGGAATTGAAAATAAAGGCAGCGGATTTGATTCACCCTACCCGCCTGGCATTAAGCGGGCGTACGGCCACTCCGGGGCTTTTTGAGCTGATGGAAGTGCTGGGACAAGAAAAATGTATTTCCCGGCTGGAAAAAGCCCTGGTCTTCATTGCCAAACTAACCACCCATGGTCCAGAGGGCCACAACCACCGATGAAAAGTGAGTTAGGGTTGACAAGGGACTCGAAAAGGGTGAAGGGGACGGGGTTGTTGACACACCCGCAAGCGGGTGTGTCAACAACCCCGTCCCCTTGTCAAGACGTCCCCTTTGTCAAGATAAGTGGGGGAATGTTTCGCGAATCCAGTTGATGGTTATGTCTTCCCTTTCTCTCGTCATCCCGGTAAAGCGGTGGTCAGCCTGATCTACCAGATATAACTGAGAATTAGGGAGCTGGCGGGCTGCGTACTCTGCATTAGTAAAGTCTACTGCCTCATCCTCTTTTCCATGTACTATAAGAACTGGCCGGGAGGCAATTGTGGCCAGGTATTGATCCATATCATGCAAGTCGAAATCTTTTATAAAACCAGGATTTAATGCAAATTCCCCGGCTTCATCCTGAAAGCGTAAGGCCTGCCCTTCTTTCAGTTTATTATAATCAGAGCCCATAATACGAGCAAAGCAATCCTTTAACATCACCGGGGTAGACCAGAGTATGAAGCCAGCTACCCTCTGGTCTTTGCTCCCCCCGGCCAGAACCGTACTGCCCCCAAAACTCCTCCCTAATAATAGCAGGGGGAGTTGGTGTCTGTTATAGGCATAATCCATTACAACCGCCAGATCATCGCCCTGGCGAGAGAGAGTTATATCAGCAAAACTGCCGTCACTGGCCCCGCTGCCTATAAAATCAAAGGCGTACACTGCTATCCCTAGTTCCTGCAGGCGGGAAGCAAAAGAGTAAATCTTACCCCCGTTTTCCTTAGCTCCGCGAAAACCGTGAGATACCAGCAATACCATAATTGGCTCCACGGGGACAAAAGCCAGGGCAGCCAGTTCTTGACCATCATATTTTCTTATTCTGAGGTTTTCCAAAGCTATCCTCCAAATTAAATCGGCTTCTTTTCTTTTCTTTTTTCATCCGATTCATGACGAACCCGGTTACTACAAAAATCACAGATAAAACTAGGGACTTCTTTAGCCTCGCTTAGTTTTTTAAAATCCTTGTGGTCTTCCTCTACATCATAGGTTTTACCACAGAGCAGGCATCTTGCCGCAATTTGCTTCATAGTTTTTACCTCCCCTGAATTATAGTCTGTGTGATAAGCATCTCTGAACAAAAAAACGCTCAATCTGGGGTATTCTTGCTTATTCTTTCCCCTATGGTCATTATTGCTGAGCTTATCCCCATCTCATTCTCCCTAAATCTATAGTAACAGAACTTTCATTAAATCTGAAGAGACTATTTCGCAAGTCTGCCCTTCAGCCTTTCTGTTTTTCTTCAACTGCAAATTGCGCCAAGATTACTCTCCAATAAACATGGCCCATTCTAAACATAAGAACGGGCCGCAAAATCTAGCATTTTTCGATATAACCCTCTATGACCGGCCAAAGGCCATAACCACCGACGAAAAGTGAGTTAATAGGCGTTTGGATAGTAAGATGTAGTAGGAAATAACTTAAACCCCTCACACCTCACTTTTCTTACTAATCGAACAAAGTCAAACTTTAAAATAGGAAATGGCGTCTTCCATTTCTATTACTATTTTGTTCAAGCTTTCAATAGAAGCGTTGACTTCCTCCACGCTGGCCATTTGTTCTTCGGCCAGTTGGCCAATCATCCGGGTATAGCCCAGATTATCCTCGGCAGCTGCACTGGTCTTCTCTATGGACTCTAAAGCAGTTTCCGCACTGGCTGCCATCTCTTCACTGGCCGCAGACATCTCTTGAATCTCTTCGCTAATTTCGGTGACCCCTTTGATTATCATTTCAAAAGCTTCACCAGCACTGGCTACCGCTTCTGTCCCGTAAGCTACTTCTTTAGTTCCTTCTTCCATAGCCTTGACGGCTCGAACAGCTTCATTCTGTACTTCCTTAATGAGACCGGCAATACGCTTGGCCGCCTCCCCGGATTCTTCCGCCAGCTTGCGGACTTCTTCCGCTACCACGGCAAATCCTTTACCTTGCTCTCCCGCCCGGGCCGCTTCAATAGCAGCGTTTAAGGCTAAAAGATTGGTCTGGTTGGCTATATTGGTTATCAAATCTACAATTTGATTGATTTCTTGCGATTTTTCACCCAGGCCCTGAACTATATGGGCGGTAGAGTTAACGGTATGGCTGATTACTCCCATTTGTTCTATCGCTTTTTCTACCTGCTTCTCCCCTTCCTGAGCTTTGGCATTGGCCACCATGGTTGATGAGGACACTTCCTGGGAGTTCCGTGCCACCTGTTGGATAACTTCGGACATTTCTCCTATAACCACTTTGGAGCGACCAGTTAAATCAGCCTGGCTGGTGGCGCTATTATTCATATCATTAGCCTTTATAGTCATATCCTGCATTTGACTGGTACTCATTTCGCAGGTTTTAAGCAAAATGCCACTAGCTTCCCCTACATTTTCCGCCAGTTGCCGGGTCTTACCTATTAGCTCAGATATCTTTTCTACCATTAAGTTAACCATTAAAGCTAACTGGGCTGGTTCATCTTTAGCAAAAACCGGCACCTTCTGGGTCAGGTCGCCCTGGCTTACTTCACTCACCGCACTCTTTATTCTATCTAAAGGCCGGTGTACGCTGGCTGCAATAAGGAAGGCCGCTATAAAACCAATTAATATTCCGATTAAGGAGTAAGTAACCATAGAATTGCGAAAATGCCCCACCGCTTCATCATAGGGAGTAGCCGGAACCCCTACATACCATATACCGATTGTTTGTCCGGCACTATTTTTTATCGGTTCGTAAGCCGTTTCGTTCCAGGTTCCTACGACATTGGCCCGGCCTATGTATGTTTCCCCTCTCTTCAAAACTGCTTCGGCCACCTGTTCCGATACCTGGGTTCCTACCTGCCGCTGATTGTCCTTCATAACATTGGTGGATATTCGGGTGTCTCCTTTGAAAATAGTTACCGTATCCCCGGTCAATTTACCTATTCTATCCACAACCTCGTAATTTTCCTCCATCAATACATCGCCTTTGTATAGTTTGCCATCAATCACTTCCCATTCCCCCGGGAAGTTAAGTTCAATAATCTGCCGCCCCAGGGCCAGGTCAGACTTGAGCTTTTCCTGGGCGGTAAATACAATCTTATCTGACATTACATAGGTGGCATAAACTCCCATTAAGCCGGTAACTGCTGCTACTATCAGGGTAAAAGCCAGCATCAATCGCAGGCGCACATCTAATAATCGCAGCAGCCTTTCCACTCTAGCCATTAAACTCACAATATCCCCGCTCCTTCCAATTTTCTTTCCTTGGTTTCTTATCAACTCCCTTGCTTGCAAGACAGCAACAGCTACATAGATACCCCCGCGCCTTACTCCTTATACCTCACCTTTTCTAATTAACTTGATGTGCCGCTCTTTTATTTGACACTATTCCACAAAAATCTTATTTTTCCTTGTTTTTCTCCGGGATTATTTCTATATATAATACCCGCTGATAGTTGTAAGAACCCAGAACCTTACCATTAGCATCATAGAAATAGCTCAAAGAAGAGCCTCCTACATAAACCTTGCCCTTTTCATCAATACCCAAATTTTTTATATAGGTTTCCAATTCTTGATCGTCAGTAAAAACTATCCGTACTTTAATAAGTTGCTCCTCAGGAGCTGAGGAGGACTGGAAAAGCTTCTTGCCCTCAAAATTGCAGCCACTGTTAAACAGTAAAAGAAGAATAAGCAATATTCCCCCCAGGATTCTGCCTTTACTCATGGCCTTTCCTCCTTCTACTCTTTTGAGTGCGGCGACCCTCACTAATAGCCCTATCCGAGTACATCATTCCTTGTCTTTTTTTGCTGTTCCATTCCTTTAATCTTTGGTCTACCAGAGCATGAACACTGTCCGGCGAAAATCTTCCGTTCTCTTCCCTTTTTCCGGCTGTCCTGCCCATAAGTATCTCCAGACCTTCATCAATATCTTCAATAGCCCATATGGTAAATTGTCGTTTTTTTACGGCTTCAACCAGCTCTTCCTCCAACATTAGCTGGGATAAATTTTTCCTGGGTATAATAACTCCCTGTTCTCCATTCAAACCTTTCATTTGGCAAAGTCTAAAAAATCCTTCGATTTTTTGGTTAATGCCTCCTACTGGTTGAATTTCACCATTTTGATTGACGGAACCAGTTACTGCAATTCCCTGTTTAATAGGAAGATCCGCCAGGCTGGATAATAATGCAAATAATTCGGCACTGGAGGCACTATCTCCTTCTATTCCCTGATAACTCTGTTCAAAAGTTAAACTGGCCGATAGGGTTAGCGGTTTTTCCCGGGCATACTTAGCTCCCAGATAGCCGCTTAAGGTAAGAACTCCTTTGCTATGAATATTCCCACTCATACGGATTTCTCGTTCAATATTTACCAATCCCTTTTCTCCCATAAAGGTTTTGGCGGTGATGCGCACCGGCTTACCGAAAGCATAGTCCCCTATTTCATATACTGCCAGGCCGTTAAGTTCTCCCACCTTTTTACCATTCACATTAATTATCAGGCTTTCTTCAAGCATCATATCTTGAATTTTATTTTCCAACAGGGAAGATCGATATTTTTTTTCCACTATGGCTTTTTTTACATGTTCCAGGCCAACCAATTCCGCTCTCTCATAATTGGCCCAGCAGTCAGCCTCAATCACTATTTCCACCACTTTATTCAGCATGGTAGATATTTTATTCTTATCTTCCGCCAGGCGGGTAGCATAATCAACCACAGCAGCAACTGCTTGCGGGGTAAAATGTTTCAGACCTTCCTTTTGACATACGGAACTGATAAAGCTGGCGTATTCTTTAATCCGCTTGCGGTTTTTTTTCACTTCAATATCAAAATCTGCCCTGATCCTAAAAAGTCGCCTGAATTCTTCATCCCAGTTATAAAGGAGATAATAATACAGTGGCTCCCCAATCAATACCACTTTAAGTTTGGCGGGAATGGGTTGCGGTTGCAGAGTCTCTGTATTACTTAAACCCAGCGTTCGGCTCAGGTTTTCCACCACAATTTGCTGGTTTATAAGACAGCGCTTGAGAGCATCCCATACATAGTAGTTTTTAATTACATCATAAACCCGTAGAATCAGATAGCCACCATTGGCCCGGTGTATGGCTCCGGCCTTAATCTTGGAAAAATCCGTAGCTAGAATACCGAATTCTCCTTCGTATTCTATCTGTCCGAAGAGATTGGCATAAGTAGGATTGCTTTCAAAGATTACGGGAGCGTATTTCAATTCCGAATTATCAATTATTAAATTTACTTGGTAGCGGCGCAACGAAGTCCTGCGGTCAATTAGCCGGAACAGGCTTAGAGGGGATTTTTCTTCCGGCTGAACAAAAACTTCATAATTGGCCAGGAGATCCTCTTGTATGGCTTCGATATGTTCCACCAGCTCTTTGCATAAACGATACTTTTCAAATAATTCAGCGAAAAATGGTGCCAGTGCCGACCTGGCAGTTTCATTTTCCAGCTCTTTGACCTTTACTTTAATGTTTTTCTCCAACTCCTTAAATTGACGAAAAGCCTGGTTAAGTTTTTCCTGAATGATGGCACTTTTCTTCATTATCTCGGCCCGCTCTTCTTCCGGTAGAGAGATGAATTCTTCCTGGCTGAGGGGCTCCCCGTTTTTCAGAGGAACGCTGTTGATGCTGTTTTGGTTACGGCTTATGGTAAAACCATAGCTGTGTGCTTCTTCATCCAACTGCATATACATTCGATTGGTTTCGTCAACAAAAACACCCAATATAGCGTTTTTTTCATACTCGTATTCTTCACTTTCAAAAGCCTTGAGCAAGGTTTTTATGGCCCGGTCTATTCCAGCTTCCAGGTCTTTTTTAAAACTGCTCCCCATGCCTGCAGGCAAGAGTAAAACCTGTGGACAATCCGGATTTTTAAAATTATGCACATAGCAGCAGTCAGGGGGAGGAGGTTCATTTTTGGCTTTTCTCTCCAATATCTCCCAGGCCAGGGTGGTTTTGCCCGTCCCCATGGCTCCAGCCAGGTATACATTATAACCCTGCTTTTCAATATCTACCCCCATCGACAGGGAACGATAAGCCCGTTCCTGCCCGATGATTCCAGGCAAGGGCTCAATCTCAGCGGTAGAATTGAATTTAAAAATAGACGGATTGCAATTCTTTCTTAAATCTTTGGTTTTTACTTTATATTTATTCAGATTCAGAAATCATACCCCCGTATAATTTACTTGCAGCAACCTGTTAGAAAGAGAAGCTCATACCCGTATCTGCCTTAATTACCCTGGGGCCAAGCTCATTTAATAAACGGGCGGCAGCATAGAAACCAGTACAATGGCCAACGGCAATTTTTTCAATATCCATCATTTTCAAAACAGCTATGGTTTGGGCCAGTCTATCTTCGGAAGCCGTTATCAAATGGGTTCCTCCAATAAAAGCCAGTATCTTGGAACGGCCCGTTTTTTCCCGGATGTATTCTATGGTGTTTATCATCCCCGAATGGGCGCATCCACTGATTATAATGAGGCCTTCAGGATGATCTACCAGCAAGGCCATATCATCGAGCAACCTATCTTCAAGTAAGCCATGGTGGGTAGCGACTTTGAAATTGCCTCCGGTATTTTCAAAGCTGTTTCTCCGTGGTATTTCTCCACTGATGAAAACCCCGGGCATGATTTCGCTAAAACTATCAATAAAGATTATTTCAGCACCATTTTTCACCAGATCCTCTGGTTCAAAGGGGCAGCCGATATTTGGACCCAAACCCTTTTTCCCCTGCAAATAGCGCTGAGAAAAAATACCTGGATGGAGATAGAGCTTTTTGGGCCCGAATCTCTGTAAAAAAGGAATTACCGCGCTGGTATGGTCAAAATGACCGTGACTGATAACCAGTGCTTCAACTTCTTCCAGCTTTACTCCCAGGTTTTCTGCATTTTTAAAAAGGGCATCACTGCTGCCAGTATCAAAGAGGATCTTTCTCTCATCCACTTCTACCAAAGCGGAAAAGCCGTACTCTCCAATCAGGGACGGTGACGGAGTAGTATTTTCCACCAGAATGCTTATAACTGCATTCATTATTTGACTCCTCCTTCGATAAGATCTTCTTATCGTTTATGCTTTACTTCATATACTAAAATAATTATATAAAACTGCCATGCTTAAAATACCGGTGACCAGGGTGAAGAACAGGCTTCTGCTTTTTATAGCTACCAAAAATGTAGGTATAAAAGCCCATAAGTAAATATTTCCGGTACTAATATCTATACTACCCCGGGGGGCGATTATGCTCAAGGCAGTCAATGCTCCCAGAACCGCCGGAGCGACAAAAGATAACCATTTCTTTAATGCTTCAGGAAATTCAAAGCGTGATAATATGGCTACGGGCAATATACGAGGTAAAAGACTGACCAGGGAAACCCCGATTATCATTAAGTAAATGCTAGTTGCGCTCATCAATCAACATCCCCAAACTGGCCCCGATTAAGGTAGCAATAATAATGTTAGACAGGTTCTTCATGGATCCAGGCAGCAAGTAGCCAGTTAAGAGGCATATGACAGCAGCGATAATTGCTACCAGAGCATCACTTTTTTTGTTCACCATGAAAACTAGAAGGCAAGTATACATAGCCGGTAAAGCAAAATCCAGACCAAAACGCTCGGTATTGCTAATCATGCTGCCCAGCCAGGCTCCTAAAATAGTACTGCCAATCCAGGATAAATGTGAAGTCAGGTTCAGTCCCGCCATATATGAGATACTGGCTTCCCGTTGCCTATACCGGTTCATGGCTACGGCATAGGTTTCATCCGTGAGGCCATAGGATAAAAAAGCCGCCCAGCGGGTAGGGAGCTTATTTATATAGGGAACCATGGAAGTAGCAAAGAGAGTGTATCTCTGGTTTATTAAAAGGTTGGCTAAAATAGCCGTAATTACTGCTCCTCCCGCCTGCATAACCCCAATAGCTATATATTGCCCGGCACCGGTAAAGCACAAAACAGACATAGCAGTGGCTTGTTGCAGATTCATTCCGGCTTCCGTGGCCAGAACACCAAAGGCGAAGCCCAGAGGCAAATAACCTAAAACAATGGGTATTGAATCTTTTATACCTTCCCGGAGCTCCATATTACGCATTTTTCTCTCCTTGTTGGAATAAGCAAAAGCCCTTAATGCAAAAGGACAGCTAAGGAAATTCTACCATTAAGGGCCAGAGCTAGCCAGCAATAATTTGGCAAGTGAGAAAATCGTAGTATGGATAAGGCATGATTTCAGGGCTACCTGAAATACGGCAAAAGATTTGGATATATTTAGATACTTCCCGCATCTCCCACCTTTATGGAGACCAGCTTTGCCACCAGGGAAAGATACCGTCATCAAGGCTCCCCTCATTTTCTTCACGGTGTTCATAACATATATCTTCGGGCTCGCTCCCCTCTACAAAAGCCATTTCCACTTGCCGGGGGCAGGATTCGCTGGCAACCAGCCCACTATCCAGGCAGATATTGAGCAGTCTTATATTATCCGGACGATAAAAATCACCTTCGGCCAGCCTCCGGGAAGCTCCCTCGATAAAATTAGCCCAGATCGGCCCGGCAATTACCCCACCGGAAATATTAACATCCCGGTTTTTGTCATAACCCACCCAAACCGCACAAGAAATACGGGGAGTAAAGCCAACAAACCAGGCATCCTTGAATTCATCAGTAGTTCCCGTTTTCCCCGCAGCAATCCTATCTCCGAAAACGTTGCGCAGGTGTGCCCCCGTACCACCCGCTTCCAGTACTCCTTCCAGGATATTGGTAATTATATAGGCATTATCCTCCCCAATTACCCTTCTCTGCTGGGGGCGATTTTCTTCTAAGACCTTTCCGTTTCTATCCGTTACCTTTAATATGTAGTTGGCATTACTGTATAGGCCGCGGTTGGCAAAAACCGCATAGGCCAAAGCCATATCTATGGGTCTGACCTCACTGGCACCCAAAGGCAGAGAAAGCACCGGCTGAATATTACTGAAACCAAATTTTTCCGCGTAGCTGGCGGCAGCTGTTGGACCTAAGATACTGTTTACCCGAACCGCAACCACATTATCCGATTTCATTACCGCCTCTTTCAAAGTAAACTCGCGCCAGTGATAGGGTTCTTTCCCATAATCGGTAGGCCGGTAAATATCACCATTGGGTAATTCATACTCCACTTCTTCACACATTATTTTATCAGCCGCAGTAAAACCGGAATATAGAGCCAGTGAATACATAAAGGGCTTGAAGGTCGAACCTGGTTGGCGCTTGGAAAAAACCCGGTTGAAGGTTGAACTGGCATAGTCCCTTCCTCCAATGAGCGCTCGAATCCCTCCGTTACCGGAATCCACTGCTACCAGAGCCGCTTGTAAATTGGGATCATAGGCCTCTAAGCCTGACTGCAAAGCCTGGTTGGCAGCCCGCTGCATATATAGATCCAGGCTGGTATAAACCTTCAAACCCCCTTGATATATCATTTGCTCTCCATATTTTTTACTCAAGTAATCCTTTACCAGCGCAATGAAATAGGGGGCTTCCCCTTTAATATAAGTGGTTTTTTCATATTGGAGCTTCTCTTCCGCGGCTCGGGCTTTGCTTTCTTGATCAATATAGCCTTCTTCCTGCATCCGTTGCAGCACGACCAACTGACGCTTTTTTGCTGCTTCGGGATTGATATAGGGATCGTAGTTGCTGGGCCAGCGGGGAATACCGGCCAGAAGAGCCGATTCCGCCAAGCTTAAATCCCGGGCGCTTTTACCAAAAAAGGTGCGGGCGGCCACTTCGATACCATAGGCTCCCTGGCCGAAGTAGATGGTATTGCAATACATGGTTAAGATCTCATCCTTGCTATACTGTCGCTCTAATTCCAGAGCATAAAAAAGCTCCTTAAACTTACGCAAAAAAGTGCGTTCATTGCTCAAGAAAAGGTTCTTGGCAGTCTGCTGGGTTATAGTACTTCCGCCTTCTACAATCTTTCTCTCCCTGATATTTACATAAATGGCCCTAAAAATCCCTGCCATATCAATACCGTGGTGCTGGTAAAAATTCTTGTCTTCCACCGCGATTATGGCTTTGATAAAATAGTCCGGCATTTCACTCAGCTCAATATTAATCCGGTTTTGCTCCCCCAGTCCCTTTATTGCTTCACCATTAACATCATATACCACTGATGCCTGGGGTACTTCGATTCGGGGCAAAGACCATGTAAAGCCCATATGGCAAGTTATTAGGGCCAAAATTATGCTGCTAAGGATAAATTTACGCAAATGGTATCCCTCCTTTTAGTAAAATACCCCAGTTTTATAATCTTTATCCCTGGCAAACGGAGGACAGAAGACGGAGGGCGGAAGGCGGAGGATAGAAGAAGAAAAAATTACGGCAAAGAAAAAGGGAACGGGGCAGGTATGCCTGATGCTCCCTCTGGTCGTTATTGAGGTAGAGCGGTATACTTGCACAAGCCAATGCATAATTATTACTTTACGCAATGGAATCGCGCTTGTAAGCTTGTAATATAACGAGGCGAAATATGTCCCCCGCTAAGCGAACGCCTATTTACAAAACAGGCAGTGGGTTCTAATCCCCCCGCCTCGTTGCAGCGGTGTGTTGAAACTGCTTCGTAGTTTCTTCCGATGCTAAAAAAAGAAGGGATAGGAAACAACTACCTACCCCTTCCGATGTCTGACTACCGACGACTGATGACCCCCTTCTGCCTTCCTTGGAGCCATAAGAATATTAAGAATACTTGACACAAATATTACTGATTAATTCCGCCACATCCTGAACATAATCCTGAGCCATTTCAATATGTTCATAGACCTCGCGCCATTTTATTATAACAATTGGTTCCTCTTCATTTTCGAATAAAAGGGCCAGGCCCTGGCGATAATGATTATCCTGTTTTCTTTCCAACTGTCTTATTTCTTCACAGCATTCCAAAATTTCTCTCTTATTGTGCTCTAAACTCTGCAGCAGGTTTAAAGCTCTTTCCTGCAGAAACAAAGCTTCACAGAGAACGTTTACCATTTCTTTTACCCTCTTGTTGGGCCGTCCGGTTTTATATAAAATCATACGGTCAATAATCCCGGTGATATAATCAAGGGTTGTGGATAGTTTCTGTGCCAGTTGAAAGGCGTCTTCCCGATCAAAGGGAAGAATAAAACTGGTGTTCAAGCGCCGTATCAGTTCCTGAATAATCCGATCTCCTTCATGTTCCATGGCGGTTAATTTCGCCATCTTAATATCCAGGTCGCTATAATCATTGACCACATTCTGCAGTATGTCCCCACCTCTTACTACTACACGGGCGCTTTCACTGAATAACATAAACAGCTGCTCGTCTTTGGTGCCGAATAAACGCAATTGTTCCACCCCCTGATTTGAATTTTACATAAAAAGAAGATTAATTATTATTAGCCCTAATACTTAGAGTGCCCTTAAATAGTCGGGGCGAAGGTAACGGGCATCATTCCGGTTAATTATGGTATTGATCAAATCCATGATATTTTCTTTATCTTCCGGGAACCTTCCTTTGATAGGCAGGTAATTGGAAGCGTGGTTACTGCGAAATTCTGTTCCCTCAAGTTCTAAATTCTCTATCATGATACGCATTTCGTCCAGGATTTCAAAAGGACCCGGCAGTTCAAATTCCCCTCTTTGCATTTTCCGGTACAGAGGTGTACGCGGTTCCAGCATCAGGGTTAAAGCACCAACATAGTCGGGATTCATTTCATTCAGGATCTGAGCTGTTTTGCGGGCATGATCAACTGCCTGCGGAGTTCTTCCTGCCAAACCTAACAAAACTGTAACCGACAGGAGAATACCAGCTTCCCGAATCTTTTTTCCTGCTTCAACCATTTCTTCGTAAGTTACCCCTTTTTTTATATCTTTTAGTAGCTCGGGGTCTCCGGTTTCCACACCCAGGTAAGCAATAGTAAGCCCAGCCTCTTTTAATCTTTTAAGCTCCTCGATATCTTTAGAGAGGATACTGTCGGGACTGGCGTAAATCCCAATATGCCTTAGGCTATAAAAATTCTTTTTAAGCTCAGCAATTATTTTTACTAAATCACCGGTTTCAACCGCCAGCGCATCTCCATCAGCCAGAAATACCTTTTCCAGATCTCCATAGTATAATTTAGCCATACGAATATCGGCCATTACTTCGTCCAACGACCTGACCCGGTACTTCTTGTCTTTATACATGGAACAAAATGTACATCTATTATGAGAACAACCTATAGTGACCTGCAGTATATAACTCCTGGCCTCACTGGGTGGACGGTAAACACTTCCTTCATATCTCATGAATTATTACCTCCTTGGCTTTATTTAATTTTATACAATAAGTCGTATTTTGTGAAACACTTTACAAATAAAGCTTTAAAATCTAGCCATAATTCTAATTATATTATCACAAAATACTAAATGGGTGCGGGAATTAAGGAGGTTTTTCGATTGAGCCGTAAAAAAGGCCTGATGTCCGAACAGCTCAAATATGAAATTGCCCGTGAACTTGGAGTTGACCAGTTGGTGTCAACTCAAGGTTGGGGTGCTGTATCTTCCCGAGACTGTGGCAGCATGGTAAGTAAAGCAATCGAAATGGCCGAAAGGAGTATCTCCAACCAGCTGTAATAGAATCGAAATAACCCGCATTCAAAAGGGGGATTATTCCCCCTTATCTATTCTATGTTTTTCCGATAGTATTTTCCATAAATAATTCTTACATCTAATCAGGCGATCGGAAAAGCAAAAAATAATTATAACCAAAAATGTGGCCAGAACCATGGCCTGTTGCAATCCTGCACCAATCAACATTCCTAAAATAGCCGTTATCCATAAGCTGGCCGCCAGAGAAAGCCCGCTGCCGCTTCGTTTATCTTCAGCCATCCAAATCAACCCGGTGCCAATAAATCCTATAGCTGATATGATTTGAGCAGAGAGCCTACCCGGATCGCTGTAAAATGGATTGCCGAGGTTTCTAAAAAACTCATTGGAAACAATCGTAAGCAGAGCTGCCACCATACAGGTGATGGCATAAGTGCGGGTAGTAGATATCGACCTGTCAGTACTTACACCCAAAATAAATCCCATAATAGCAGCCAGTACTATGCGCCCGACCCAAATCTCCATACTGTCCCCCTAGCCGGAACCACAACCACCGATGAAAAGCAAGCCATTCCGTTTTCCGGGCCTGCCACAGGGACGGTTCTTGTGTCAGATTAGCATGTCAAGGGGACGGTCCTTTTAACACTGCAATTTACACCTTACCCCTGACGACCATTCCGTCTTCCGTCCTCCTACTATATTACCTGGTAATTTGGAGCTTCCTTGGTAATGGATATATCATGTGGGTGGCTTTCAATCAAACCTGCATTGGTAATACGAATAAAACTGGTCTTGCTTTGCATTTCCTCGATATCCTTCACTCCACAATAACCCATACCGGCTTTCAGCCCCCCGATGAGTTGGAAAATGGTTTCAGATACATAACCTTTATAGGGGATACGACCTTCTATACCCTCGGGTACCAGCTTATGGGCATCTTCCTGGAAATAACGATCACTGCTCCCCTGCACCATAGCTCCCAAAGACCCCATTCCACGGTAAACTTTGTAGCTTCTGCCCTGATATATTTGTGTCTCGCCTGGACTTTCATCAGTTCCCGCCAGGAGATTACCCAACATTACCGTATCTGCACCGGCAGCAATGGCCTTGGCGATATCCCCCGAATATTTTATGCCGCCATCAGCGATTATGGGTACATTATGTTTTTTGGCCACCTGAGCACAATCAAAAACGGCGGTTATCTGAGGAACCCCGATTCCGGCTACTACCCGGGTGGTGCAAATAGAGCCCGGACCAATTCCCACCTTTATGGCATCAGCCCCCACTTTTATCAACTCTTCGGTGGCTTCCGCCGTAGCTACATTACCGGCAATAAGCTCGATATCCGGAAATTGTTTCTTAATGGTGGCTACCATTCTTATTACGCTTAGCGAATGGCCATGAGCCGTATCCACTACAATAACATCCGCCCCGGCTTTTTTGAGGCATTCCACCCGTTCCAGGGTATCATGGGCTATGCCCACAGCTGCCCCCACCAACAATCGTCCCCGCATGTCCTTGGCAGCATTGGGATATTTGGAGGTTTTTTCGATGTCCTTGATAGTTATTAATCCCATTAAATTAAAATTATCATCAACTAAGGGGAGTTTTTCTATCTTGTATTTCCTGAGCAAATCCATAGCCTGGTCCATACTGGTGCCTACCGGCGCAGTAACCAAACCTTCACTGGTCATTACATTTTTTATGGGTTGGTTGAAATCGGTTTCGAAACGTATATCCCGGTTGGTAATAATCCCAACCAACTTGCTCCCCTCGGTAATAGGTACTCCCGATATATGATAGTGCTCCATAATATCAAGAGCATCCCGAATAGTATTGTCCGGTGACAAGAAAAACGGATCTGTTATTATACCATGTTCGGAACGTTTTACCCGATCCACCATTCTAGCCTGTTCTTCGATAGACATATTCTTGTGAATTATGCCAATGCCGCCTTCCCTGGCCACAGCAATAGCCATTCTGGTTTCAGTAACCGTATCCATCCCCGCACTTAAAATAGGAATCACTAGCCTTATATTACGACTTAGCATAGTAGAAACATCAACATCCTGGGGGAGAACCTCAGACCTTCCCGGAACGAGCAGCACATCATCAAAGGTGAGACCTTCTTTGCCAAATTTCTCACTCATTGTCTGGCCCCCTTTAGAAATTTAGAATATAGTATCCTATTATTCAGCATTTTTCAAGGTGAACCCTGAATAATATGCTTAATCTCCACCCATTACCGAACTTATTCCATAGTGATGGAAGTGTTGATGAAGAGACTCCACTGTTTCTTCACTAACCCGAAATTTCTCCGCTATCTCCTCTTTGCTCTTTCCGTTTTTTATACAATCCAACAGTTCATCAAAATCAACTCCCGCTTCCCGGCTCATTTCCTCCAAAGAAGGTATCCTGCTCCAGGGCGGAAAAGAACCCTGTCCTTTGTTTTGCTCCAACTATTGCACCTCCTAAATTTGTCCTTCTGATGTCTGACGACCGAAGATTGACAACCAATACTCCCTTACCCCTCATTCCTTACTTTTCTTATTATGCCATTATTGTCTTTTATCATGTACCTAATGACCATTCCCCCTTCCGCCCTCCGTCTTCCGTCCTCTGTCCATGTATTTATAATAAAAAGATGCCTAAAGTAGTAAAATATGATAGAATCGCAGTGAATTGAGTGATATGAAGCAGGATTATTAATCATAATTCGTTTACAGGTGGTTAAGCTTATGAAGGCAATTATTATTGGTGCAGGAAAAGTAGGATTCAGTATGGCGGAGATGCTTTCCGAAGAGAATCACGATGTAGTAGTAATCGAACAATCCCCGGAAAGACAGCAGATTCTTGAAGACACCCTGGATATTCAGGTTATCAATGGCAGCGCTTCAAGCTTTTCGGTGTTAAAGGCAGCCGGGGTCAGGGAAGCTGACATTCTCTTAGCCGTAACTGAATTTGACGAGTTAAATATGCTGGCCTGTATGCTGGCCAAGCACTACGGTACCAAGATTACAGTTGCCCGGGTGCGCAATACTGAATATTTGGAGCTCAAAGACATCCCCTTAAACCAGCTTATGGGTATCGACCTCATCATAAATCCGGAACGGGTTACTGCCTTTCACATTGCTCAGATTGTAAAAAATCCTGAGGCTTTGAATGTAGATTACTATGCCGAGGGCAAGGTGCAGCTGGTAGAACTCCGCATCCAGCCAGATTCGCCTCTGGTAGGGAAAAAGCTAAAAGATGTGGATAGCTCTTTACCTTATAATATCGTATCTATAGTTCGTAAGCATAAAACGATAGTTCCCCGGGGTCAGGATACTTTTTACGCTGGTGATCATATCAATCTAATGGCTCAAAGTACTAACATTGTTGAAGTGGAAAAGCTCCTGGGTTTTTATCGTCAAAAAATAAACCAGGTTACCATACTGGGTGGAGGCCGTACCGGTTATCACCTGGCCCGGATCCTGGAAGAACAAAAAATAAGTATCAAGATAATCGAAAAGGATTTCAAGCGTGCCGAAAGAATATCGGAGAAACTAAATAATACCCTGGTAATCCACGGGGATGGCAGCGACTATCAATTGCTGGATGAGGAAAATGTGGGCCAATCCGATATCTTTGTGGCGGTAACCGATGACGACAAAATTAACATGCTCTGCTCCCTTATAGCTAAGAACCTGGGGGTTAAAACCACCATCTGCCAGCTCAAACGCTTTGAGGTTATTCCCCTGGTTGAACAGATTGATATCGATATTGTCCTCAGTCCCCGTATTCTTACTGCCGGAGCCATATTAAAATACATTCGCCGGGGGGATATTGTCTCGGTAACGGTTCTGGGCGAAGAGAAAGCGGAAATGCTGGAATTGTTTGCCCAGCCGGGCTCGATAGCGGTTAATAAAAAGATTCAAGATATCAAATTCCCCCGTGGTTCAGTGGTAGGCGCAGTGGTAAGGGGAGAGCAAGTTATAGTCCCCGATGGCAACTTCAAGATTGATGCCTTTGACCGGGTTATTGTTTTTACCCTGCCCCAGGACCTGCCCAAAGTGGAAAAACTCTTTCTCAAGGGGGCCTGGCTCTTTTGATTAGAACTCGTGTAATACTGGGCTACCTGGGAAGAATCATTTTGATTATCGGTATCTCCATGCTGTCAAGTGTGCTCTGCTCCCTTTATTACCGAGAATCAATAATAATCCCCTTTAGCCTGGCTGCCGGAGTAACTATTGTCACCGGGCTCTTACTGGTTTTCTCTGCCGAAAAGCAGGCCATTCATTATAAAGAAGGATTTGTAATTGTCAGCCTGGGTTGGCTTTTGGCCTCCCTCTTTGGCAGCCTCCCTTACATCTTTACCGGATGCCTGCCTTCATTTGCTGATGCTTTTTTTGAGACCGTATCCGGTTTTACGACCACCGGAGCCAGTGTAATAACCAATGTAGAAGCAACCCCCAAAGGCCTTTTGTTCTGGAGAAGCCTTACCCAATGGCTGGGAGGCATGGGTATAATCGGGCTTTTCGTGGCCATTATTTCCGGTATGGGAGCCCAAGCCAACCATCTGTTTAAAGCTGAGGTTCCCGGACCCGTTGCCAGTAAAATCAGCCCCCGTGTGCGGGAAACCGCCAAAAAACTCTGGATAACTTATATCATCTTGAGTGTTTGTTGTGCGGTTTTGCTATACCTCTTCGGTATGGATATCTTCGATTCCCTTTGCCACACTTTTGCCACTATGGCTACCGGGGGCTTTTCCACACGCAATGCCAGCATTGGTTATTATGACAGCCCCCTTATTCAGTGGACCCTTACTATATTTATGTTCATCGCCGGGGTCAATTTTACCCTGCACTATCTTGGTTTTAAACAACGCAATTTGCAGGTTTACCTAAAAAATCGGGAGTTCCTATTTTATACCGCCATTGTCGTTGTTGCCAGTCTTTTAGTATCTCTCTCCCTTAGCCTTGGCGGGAGTGAGCTTTCTACCGAAGGCAAAGTGCGGGCAGCTTTTTTTCAGGTGGTTACCATCGTGACCACCACGGGATACAGCAGTGTTGATTTTGAGCTCTGGCCTAATATGGCCCTGGGCATTATCTTCCTGATGATGTTTGTGGGAGGTTGTGCGGGATCAACCGGTGGAAACATCAAACCAGGCCGCTACCTGATATTGCTGCACCGGTCAATTATTGAAATAAAAAGGATTATCCACCCTAAAGCGGTAATATCCCTGCGTTTTAACGATAGGATAATAAGTGATAGCCTCTTGATCAATGTCCTGCAGTTTTTCTTTCTCTACATAATGTTTTTGGCCCTGGGAACCATTGGCCTGAGCTGCTTGGATATCGACCTGATTACCAGCTTAACCGCCGCCGCCTCCTGCCTGGGCAATATCGGTCCCGGCCTGGGACAAGTAGGTCCTATGGACAATTACTCCTTCATCGCCGATGGCGGTAAATACCTTCTTAGCCTCCTAATGCTGGTCGGTCGCCTAGAAATCTATCCCCTGCTCCTCCTCTTCCTCCCCGATTTCTGGCGAGAATAAGTAAATGAAGTAAATGCCATCTCCTGTTTTTCTATTATTATAAATCCCATATTTCTTAAAAATAACCGCTATGCCCGGGGATACCAATACTAATAAAAAAATAAGTTAGAGGTGCTTGAACAGTAAGATATTAGCAGGAATAAACCTTGAACCCTTACCCCTCACTCCTAACTTTCTACTAATCTAATCATAGTGAATTGTTCTTCAGCCGCATGTGAGTATTGTTCACATCAACTACAATTACCTCACGGCCAATTTTCTTCACCGCCTCCCAGGGGATAACCATTTTTTGCCGGTCTACCCAAAAATTCAAGGCGTTGTTGCGGTTAGGAAGTATGATAGAAATAATTAAACCGCTCTCTTCATCAATAAGCATATCCGAGTCCCCTACAGTTCCCATCCGCATCCCGTCATATATATTGACCATTTCTTTTCCCACCAGCTCATTAAGCCGCACCAAAAACCCTCCTTCAGACACCGGTATGACCGAATCCTCCTGACCCACGCAAGGTTTCATCCAGGGATTCAACTTCCATAAATTCGGCCTTTTCCACCCGGGAAAAGACCATTTGGGCAATCCTTTCGCCCCTTTTTAGAATATAGTCTTTGTCCCCCAGATTTATGACAATCAATTTTAACTCTCCCCGGTAATCAGCATCGATAGTACCAGGGGTATTCAAGAGGGTTATACCGTGCTTCAAAGCCAATCCACTGCGGGGGCGTATCTGGGCTTCATATCCTTCCGGTATGGCCAGGGCCAGGCCGGTGGGAACCAGCACGATTTTACCGCTGGGGATCAAAATTTCCTCATCTACAGCCGCATAGAGATCCAAACCGGAGGAACCCGGGGTCATGTAACGGGGCAAAGGCAAGTCATGGGAGTGCAAGCGGTTAAAAAGTACTTTCATCTTTTCCTCTCCTTTCTAGCCCCACCATTTGTGAAATTCCTTCTCCACCTGAGGAAGAACCTCGGCCGGTCCAATAGCCGCCAGGGAAAAAGCCGGTTTTTGCAAGATGTTGGAAGAGAAGCTCTGTATCTTGCCAGCATCAACCGCAAGGATTTCCTTGATTACATCTTCTACGGGAATCACCCGGTTATACATCAAAAAAGACTTGCCCAGGCGGCTCATGCGATTCATTACGCTTTCCAAACCCAGGTACATACTGGACTTGATCAATTGCTGGGTTCGGCTTACTTCCCGCTCACTAACCCCTCTGCTCACAAAAAACTCCAGTTCATGATACAGAGCCTCAAAAAAAGTAGCTATCTTACCCGGCCCGGTACCGATATAGAATGAATAAGAGCCGGTATCGGAATAAGTGGAGGGCGAGGAATAAACAGAATAAGCCAGGCCCAATTCTTCGCGAATTTTTTGGAAGAGGCGGGAACTCATCCCTCCTCCCAGTATACTGTTCATAACGTTCTGCACATAGCGATTCTGGTCAAAATATGATATCCCGGGAACTCCCAGGCAAATCTGCACCTGTTCGGTTTCCTTTTCCAGCAGTCTTACAAAACTGGAATACTCCGAGTGCTTGGGTTCAGGCCAATTTACCTGAGTTAATGGCTGCCGGACCAGACATTTTTCCACCTGCTCTTTTATGAGGTTTTTATCTACATTGCCGGCCACAGCTATTACCATATTAGAAGGAACATAACATTTTTTATAGAAATCAAATATTTCGTCCCGGCTGAAAGCAGATACCGAATCCAGGGTTCCCAGTATGGGGGAACCCATGGGATGCCCCTGCCAGAGGTTGCGGGCAAATAAATCGTGTATTAAATCATCCGGGGTATCTTCATAAATATTAATTTCCTCGATAATTACCTCTTTCTCCGTAGCAAAATCCCGGGTAGCAAAGGTGGAATTAAAGAGCATATCAAAAATTATCTCCATAGCTGATGAAATATTTTCATCCAGGGTCCGGGCATAAACACAGGTAAATTCTTTGGAGGTAAAGGCATTCAGCTGCCCTCCTATCTCTTCAAAACTCTCCGCAATATCCCGGGCTGACCTGCTTTCGGTACCCTTAAAAAGCATATGCTCGATAAAATGACTGGCTCCCGCTATTTCTTCCTTTTCATGTCGGGAACCCAGTTTGATATAAACCCCCAGGGCGGCCGATTTCAAATAGGGAATCTCCTCCACTATCAGCCTGGCCTGCTTGTCCAGTAACCATGTATTTATCACTTCCATACCTCCATGTAAAACATATAATCTTATTCTATCCGATTCCAGGACAAAAAAGATAGCAGAGCAAGTTTTTTCACTATAGCAGTTTAGGGCTCAACTGCAAAAACTCCTTTTGATGCAGAAGGGTTGCCTAAATACACAAGTGAAGTAACTCCTCTCCCTTCCGAATTCTGACGACCATTCCGTCTTCCGTCTTCCGCCCCTTACCCTTTACTCCTCACTTTCCTCAGTTAAGGTAATAAAAAATCCTTAATTATCCTTTGGAAGATATTGGCCTGCCGGGCAATATTATCCCCGCAAAGCAGCGGCATGCTCTCAACCAGCTTTCCATCAGCATAAACCACTAGGCTGCCCACTTCTTGCCCCTTGCTCAGCGGAGCTTGCAGTTCATATTTCATATTTACTTTTTTCTCGATATCGGGGCTATTATCTCCTACCCAGAGATAGAGATCCCGAGCTGGATATATCTTAACCTTAGGAGTTTTAGCATTTAATACCCGTAATTCTTTAAACGGAGTAGAAGCATTGATTATTTGCTGATAATAGCTATCCTTGAATCCATAATTAAGTAAACGCGCACAATCGCCTGCTCTATCGCTGGATTTTAAAACAACGGCTATTAAATGGCGTCCATCCCGGGTGGCGGAAGCCACCAGACATTTCCCCGCAGCGTTGGCCGTACCGGTTTTAATACCATCAGCTCCCTGATAGCTGCCCAGCAAGGGATTGGTATTGCTTATCCTTAAAGGCTGACTATAAGAGGGGTGCTTAAAATCGCTTTGCCGGGTAGCCACCAGTTCCTTGATTTGGGGTGGGATTGAGCATAACGGCCAATCTGAGCCAGATCACTGCAGGTACTGAATTGTTCACCACCCGGGAGACCGGAGGCATTGCTAAAACGGGTATTAGAGGCGCCAATTAAGAAAGCCTTTTTAGACATCAAGTGAGCAAATAAGCTCTCATCCCCGGCAATATGTTCGGCCAGGACCACAGCCGCATCATTGGAAGATCGGATAAGGGCCACTTTCAGCAGTTCACCCACTGTAATCCTTTGCTCCGCCTTCAAACCAATGCTATATTCGGGGGTTCGGGCAGCATTACTGCTTACTGTGGCTTCTTCATCCATGCCGGCATATTCGATTGTTAGGATGGCCGTCATCATCTTTACCGTACTGGCAACAGGACGAGTTTCGTCCCCGTTACTGGAAAGTATCAACTGCCCACTTCCCCCATCCATCAAGCAATAGTAGGGGGAGCTGATATAAGGAGCCGCATTTACGGGAGAAGCTTTTAGCCCCATAAATAACAGTAATAGTATAATAAATCTAATTCCCTTGCTAAAACCCCTCAATTATTATCTCCTTTACTATTATCTCCTTTACTCTGCTTGATAATTTTATCGATAGTAAGCATTTTATAACCGTCTTGCTTAATTTTCTCCAAGATGGCAGGAAGAGCTTTAACGGTGGGGTCTGTAGGGTGCATCAAGATAATGGCGTCGTTATGCAACTTGTTGCTGACTCTTTTAACAATGGTTGCCGGATCAGGGCGCTGCCAATCTATCGTATCAATGCTCCACATAATAAGCTCATAATCCAAAGCAGCGACCACATTCAGCAATTGCTGGTTATATTCCCCATAAGGGGGAGCAAAAAACCGGGGTTTTTCACCTACGGTCTTATTAATAATCTCCTCGGCTTTTCTTATTTGCTCACTGGCTTCTTCCGCTGAGATATTATTAAAATGCAAATGTTTGTATCCATGGTTCTGGATACTATGTCCGGCAGCTTTCATTTCTTTTAAAAGCTCCGGATTTTTTTCTGCCCACTTTCCGCTAACAAAGAAGGTGACCTCAGCCTGGTTTTCTTTAAAACTTTTGAGCATCTGAGGGATATATTCCTCACCCCAATCCACATTGACGGTTATGCCCACCGCTTTCTCTCCGCTGTTGCCCTGATATATGGGATCAAGCACCCTGGAAGCTACACTGCTGTCATCCCCGCGCATAAGTAAGATTGTGGTGAATACGCCCAGCAGCAAAATGGACATCAGCATTACTATTAGTTTTTTCCGGGAAACAAAATATATTTTCAGTTTAATCTTCCTCCCCTAAAATATTTACCCATACCTTACCCCGGTTGATTCCGGCCTTGATGATCAATGGACTACCTGTATTATTGGAAAATTTGAGATCCAGATCTCCATAGCTTACCGTAGCGTCTTTACCCTCAGCTACATAATGAACCCTCCGGCTGTGCAGATGACGCTCAATTATTTTCAGGCCGGCCTTTCCAGCCGCATTAAAAACCGTTGTTGCTACCTGGCAACCCCCCCCTCCATATTCCAGTTCGCTGGCCCCCATTAAAAACACCGGTGCCGGCATATAACCTCTCTCCGGAGTTCTGGGACCTACTGTTTCATTAAAAGAAAATTCCTGCCCGGGCCATAGCAGGCTATTGTTAACACTGCTGCAGGCCAGGGAAACGTTGGTATAACGCTGGTAAGTCCCGGTAAACCAGGTTTCGTAGTAGCCCCGGCTCAAGGTTATTTTTTGCAGGTCCCGGCTGGAATAACGGGAAGGAATTGCCCGCATCAGCAATTCCAGCTTGTCGCCTTCTTCTGCTTGCAAAGCTTTACTCACACTGCCTTCAATATCAACTATGCAGCCTTCCTGCTCGGGAATTACTTCTCCTGTTTCTTTGTCTAAAGCCGGTTCCAAAGGTAGTTTCTGCTCCTTAAGAGCCATATTCTCCACCAGCAAACGCAGTTCGCCTGGAAGCAAGCCTTCTAGCTTCTCTCCGGCCATAGTAACTCCTGGTTTAACTCCATATATTTTTCGTTCCACCCGGTCAAGCCAGGCAGTAAATAGCGAAATGCTGATAAAAAAGCATAAGAGAAATAAAGCCCTGCTGTTCACTTTGATGGTATGGAATCCTAAAAAATCGTTCTCACTCCTCCCGGCTTTTTTCTACATTAATATTCCTTGGCATCTACTACTATTCAATTTTTGCTTGAAAAAGAAAATTACTGCATTAAATGCAAATAAACCGAGGTTACTCGGTTTACTTGGAATAATCTATGCAGTTGCCAATAGAAGTGAGGAGTGATGGGTAAGGGGTGAGGGGTTTAAGTTATTTCCCAACACATCTTACTATTCAAGCGCCTAACAACAACTCATTTTTCATTGGTGGTTGCTGCCTCGGGCCATGGTAACTTAATTATTTTTTAACAGCGCTTTTTAATACAGCTTTACGGGAAAGGTTTACCCGGCCTTGTCTATCAATTTCTGTAACCTTGACCAGTATCTGATCCCCGATGTCCACCACATCTCTGACTTTGTTTACTCTTTCCTCGGCCAGCTGGGAAATGTGTACCAGGCCTTCTTTTCCTGATGTTCCCAATACCCCGGGAATGATTTCCACAAAAGCCCCAAAATCCATTATGCGCTTAACGGTTCCCATGTAGGTCTTGCCCACCTCAACTTCAGCCACAATAGATTCCACAAAAAATCGGGCCTTTTTCGCGGCCTCTTCATCTGTAGCCATTATAAACAGGCTGCCATCATCTTCAATATCAATTTTGCAACCGGTCTCATCGACTATTTTATGAATGGTTTTGCCGCCAGGTCCAATAACTTCCCGGATTTTGTCCGGGTCTATCTGCATACGGATCATCTGCGGGGCATAAGGAGAAAGTTCCTCATTAGGCTTATCGATGGCTTCGAGCATCTTCTTTAAGATAAACATTCTGCCTTCACGGGCCTGTTTAAGTGCAGCTTCGACTATTTCACGGTTAACCCCGGTAATTTTTATGTCCATCTGCAGGGCGGTAACCCCTTTTTCGGTTCCAGCCAGTTTGAAATCCATGTCTCCCAGAGCATCCTCTATTCCCTGAATATCACTCATAATGGCAAAACGCTCGCCTTCTTTGACCAGTCCCATGGCAATACCAGATACCGGAGCTTTAATGGGAACACCGGCGTGCATCAGAGATAGCGTACTACCACATACACTCCCCATAGAGCTGGAGCCATTTGATTCCAAAACTTCAGAAACTACCCTTATAGTATAAGGGAATTCTTCTTCCGATGGTATTACTGCCAGCAAAGCCCGTTCAGCCAGGGCTCCGTGACCAATTTCCCTTCTTCCCGGACCACGCATAGGTTTGGTTTCACCAGTGCTATAGGGAGGGAAATTATAGTGATGAATATATCTTTTTTTCTCTTCGATTCCCAGACCATCAAGCCGTTGTTCTTCACTGATGGCTCCCAGGGTGGTAACCGACAAAACCTGGGTCTGACCGCGGGTAAAAAGACCTGAGCCATGAGGCCGGGGCAGGAAACCAACCTCGCAGCTTACTTTCCTGATTTCATCAAGCTTTCTCCCATCAACCCGTTCCCCTTCCTCCAGAGCCATCTTTCTAACCACGGCTTTCATGGTCTTGTCCGATACATCGGCAATCAATTTTTCTTCTTCCGGATAGCTCTCGGTAAAGTGCTGCAAAACAGATTTCTGGGAGGAATCCATCTGGTCTTCCCTCGTCTTCTTATCTGGATTCTTGACCGCTTCTTCAAATAGTGGAGTAGCAAATTCGACAACGGCCTTTTTTATTTCCTCATCCAAAATCGGAATTTCCACCTGCATTTTGGACAGGCCAACTTCTCTTATGATATTTTCCTGAAAATCTACTATTTTCTTAATCTCTTCATGAGCAAAGAAAATAGCATCACGCATAGTTTCCTCAGGAACCTCATTGGCTCCTCCTTCAACCATCATGATAGCCTCTTTGGTTCCCGCTACCGCCAGGTGTAGATCGCTTTTCTGGTGTTGCTCCACTGTAGGATTAATAATCAGTTCCCCATCCACCAGTCCCACTATTACTGCCGCTACTGGACCAGCAAAAGGTATATCAGAAATAGAAAGGGCAACAGAGGCTCCGGTTATAGCGGTAACATCTGGTGCATTATCTTTCTCCACCGATAGAATAGTGGCTACTACATGTATTTCATTCCGGAAACCTTTAGGGAAAAGTGGGCGGATAGGCCGGTCAATCAAGCGAGCAGATAGGGTAGCCTGGGCTGTAGCCCGGCCTTCTCTTTTAATGAAACCTCCTGGTATTTTCCCTACCGCATATTGTTTCTCCTCGTAATCAACCGTTAGCGGGAAAAAGTCAATTCCTTCGCGGGGCTGTTTGGCAGCTGTAGCTGTGACCAATACAACTGTATCGCCATATCTCATAAGAGCAGCTCCATTGGCCTGCTGGGCAACTTGTCCTATTTCCACAATTAATGGTCGCCCTGCTACCTCCATTTGATACTTCTTAACTATCACGTTTTCCTCCTTTCAAAATGAGATTGATTTTATACTTCTTACTTCCTACAAGAACATTGTTACCTTTTTCTATTCGCTTTAAGCATCGGAAGAAACTGCGAAGCAGTTTCAACGCAGCGCCTCGTTTAAGCCTGTTTTAAAGGTATAGCGATTGGGGGAAAACGAGCAGGCCCAATAAATGGACATGCCCGTTTCCCGTAAGAGCTCTAGCCATAAAGATAAAGAGCGGATTACCGCTCTTTATCTGCGCAGTCCCAATCGGGTAACAATGCTCCGATAGCGTTCAAAGTCTTTCTTCTTGAGATAGTCCAGGAGTGAACGACGCTGTCCTACCATTTTCAGCAGGCCTCTGCGCGAATGATGGTCTTTAGAATTTATTTTTAAATGCTCATTCAAGTAATTTATTCTTTCCGTTAATATAGCAATTTGGACTTCCGGTGAGCCGGTATCATTTTCGTGAATTTGGTAGGTCTTAATTATTTCCCCTTTTCTTTCTAGAGATAATGCCAAGTTTTTCACCTCCTCTACCAAATAATCGCCACCGGCCAAGGAAAACGCTGGTGAATCGTCATCCCTAGCCCGAGGTTCTAATGTCTTAACAAATCCAATCCTAATTTTATACAATCATGACTTGATAAGCAAGAGCCTTTCCTGTTTGGTTTGATTTACGATATTCTAAACTAACCACCCATTGCTCGGGGGAGCCATAACAACCGATAAAAAGTGGGTAGTATGTGCTTGCATAATAAGATGTATTCCGAATACCCCTTCTAATCACCGGCGTCCGGCAACCGTTCCGACTTCCGTCTTCTCATATTATATCTATCTTTCCTCTGCTTTCCAGAGACTCATATATTTCCCCAGCTTGCTTTCGGTCAAGCCCAATCTGCTTAATTAGTTCGTCAACGCTGCTAAATCTTTTTTCGTCCCTGATTTTTTGGAGGAAAAACAGCCTTAAATCCTGATCATAAACCTGTCGGTTAAAATCGATTAAATGAGCCTCAACCGAAACTGGATATTCCTGATGAAAGGTGGGCTTGCTGCCTATGTTGACGGCGGCCCCGAAATTTTCGCCTTCCAGCACTGCCAGAGCCGCATATACCCCTTTCACCGGTATATTTAATTCTGCCCCAATCCCCAGGTTGGCTGTAGGGAAACCAATAGTTGCTCCTCGTTTTTCCCCTTCAATTACCTTTCCTTCTATCATGGGATAGTAACCCAGCATTTCCCGGGCCAATTCCATATCGCCGGCATCCAGGGCCTGGCGGATGATAGTGCTGGATACCACCTGCCCCTTGATTTCCACCGGGGGAATGATATTAACCTGGAAATCATATTTTTTCCCCAGCTCTTTTAATAGTTGAGGCGTACCTCTTCCTTTGTGACCAAAGGAATAGTTGAATCCCACAAACGCTTCTCTAATTTTTAATCTCTCGACCAGGATGCTTTTTACGAACTCTTCCGGAGAGCACTGGGATATGGCCAGGTCAAAGGTATTGTAGATCAGTTTATCCAAACCCAGTTTATTCATTAACTCGGCTTTTCGTTCCGCAGTTACCAAAAGTTTGGGAGCCCGACTGGGGTTAAGCACCATAGCCGGGTGGGGTTCAAAAATAAATGCCGCCGCGATTCCATGGTTGGCCCGGGCTTTCTTTACTAAATCACCAATCAAACGCTGGTGCCCCCGGTGTACTCCATCAAAATTACCCAGGGCTAAAAATAACGAGCCTTCACTATTAGTAAAATTATCTATTTCTCTTACTACCTCCATACAGCAACTCCTTCTGTTCCTTCATCAGGGGTACCCTTATGCTACTCTCCCTTATTCATTAATCTTAAAAACCCGGCAGGGCTGGAGTACAGTATCTTCATTATAGTTATTTGCTTCAGCAATAGCCAGCAGTTGTCCTTCCGGCGTATATAACCTTACCCGGGGACCAGCCAGCTTTCCTGTCCGGCTTATCTGTCTTCCGTTTATTATAGCTGGTAATTCCGCACTTTTTAGGCTTATAAGCGGTAAGTTATTTACAGGATAGTCCAGGGGCAGCAAGGCTCGACTCAGATTCTCCCGCTTCTCTATAATATAATCCAGGCTTACTGCCTCTTCGATTTTGAAGCAACCAGAGCGACTTCGGCGTAAACTGGATAAATAGGCTCCGCAACCTAATTCCTGGCCAATATCATGACACAGTGTGCGAATATAGGTCCCCCGGGAACAGCTTACCCGCAAGCTCAATTGGGGTAATTCCTGCTCCCAATCGGCATTCAGCAGTTCCAACTCGAAGATTTCAATTTCTCTTGCTTTCCTCTCCACTTCCAGACCCTGGCGGGCTAATTCATAAAGTCTTTTCCCTTCATGGTGAACAGCTGAGTACATAGGCGGAACTTGCCTGCTCTTACCCCGAAACAATGCCAGTACTTTTTCTACTTGGGCAGGCTCTATTTTTCTTGGTGTATTGTATGTAATCACTCCCCAGGCATCCTGGGTATCGGATGATGCTCCCAGGGTCATAGTGGCTATATATTCCTTGGTCTCATCTTCAACAAAAGGAATTATCCTGGTGCCACAGCCGACTGCCACGGGCAAAACACCTTCAGCCATAGGATCCAGGGTACCCAAATGCCCCAACTTGTATTTTCGCGGTAAAACCTTTTTAAGCTTTTTAATAACATCAAAAGAAGTCATAGCCTGGGGTTTGTTGATGTTAAGAAACCCGTGCAAAAATCAAATCACATCCTCAACCGCTTGAATAATTATTGACTTTACTTCCTCCAGCTTACCTTCACACTGGGCACCTGATGCCTGCCTGTGCCCGCCACCGCCAAATTGTGCAGCAAGTGCAGCAACATCAACCTGCCCTCGTGAACGGAAACCAACTTTAACCTTTCCTGCCGGCATTTCGCGAAATAGAATCCCTACCTCTACACCTTCAATCATACGAGTATGGTTTATAAGCCCTTCCGGATACAAGTCTTCGGCCTCTATAGCCACTAATTCATGATAGGGCAAGCTCATCCAGGCTATTTTACCATCAGATGAGAAATCCAAATGTTGCAATGCATGCTGCAATATTAACACTTCTTTTCTAGACTTGGATTCAAAAAGGCTTATTCTGGCGAGATTAACACTGGCGCCAAAATTTAGTAGTTCCGCAGCTATTCTCAAGGTTTTAGCCGTGGTATTGGCATTTAAAAAACATCCCGTATCCATGATGATACCGGCCAAAAGAGCATCCGCCATAGCAGCGCTAATATTTATTGGCATAAGCAGTAGTAATTCACTAATGATTTCGGCAGTTGCCGCAGCGCTGGTATCGATATAGTTAAAATCAGCAAAAAGACCATTGCTTTGGTGATGATCGATATTGAAGCTGCAGTTCCTTTCCTGTATGAGGGAGAATACTTCCTGGCCTACCCGCTGTTCATCCGAACAATCCAGAAAAATGAGGTTTTTGGGTATAAATTGTATTTCCCCAGGTAATTTTACCTGTTCCGCCGCGCTCAGGTAGTGGTAGACAGGAGGAACAGGTTCAGACAAAAGCATCCCGACCCTTTTGCCCATGGCCTTCAGTCCCAGGTACAAACCCAGCATAGAACCAATACAATCCCCATCCGGAGCTTTATGTCCCACCAGCAAAAAGTCATCTTTATCCATTACTTTACTGGCAATTTCCTTCAGTTTATTCATTACTGCCTTTTGCCTCTTCTTTAATTTCTTCCAGAAGGGAAGAAATCCTTATTCCATGTTCTATAGAGCGGTCCAGGCGGAATTCCAGCTCCGGCGCATGGCGCACCTTTAGCTGCTGGGCCAGAGCGCTTCTAATATAGCCTTTGGCCTTTTGCAGGGCTTTCATCGCCTCTTCCCTCTGTACTTCATCACCCAGTATACTTATATTTACCCGGGCATGACTGTAATCATTGCTAAGATCTATGCGAGTTATGGAGAGATTCTTAAATTCAATACGAGGATCCTTTATCTCCTCCTGTATTATCTGGGATAAAACGCGCATGATTTCTACAGACATTCTTTCCTGCCGGCGTTTACTCATATCTATCCCTCACTTTTTTTACTAAATACCCATGACCGGGGGCCACAACCACCGATGAAAATAGGGGAAGCAACAAGTGCCATTTTTTTGACGCTGAATGACGCTGATTTATTAAGATTTCATAAGATAGTATCAGCGCAAATCACCCTGCGGGTACCACTGATGTTCCCTGCGGTTGCTATTATGGTTGCTGCTCCCGAAGGGTCAGTGTCCTTTCGCGTCTAAACCAAATTTTCTTACTAATCTCCATGCCTGGAAGAAAAGTTTACAACTCTCTGGGTATTTCCTCCAGGGTATAAGCTTCGATAATATCTCCTTCCTTGACATCATTGAAATCTCTAATTCCGATGCCGCATTCATAGTTTTCCACTACTTCTTTGGCATCATCCTTAAAGCGTTTTAAAGAAGATAATTGGCCTTCGTATACAATTACCCCGTCCCGCAGGACCCGTACACTGGCATTTCTCTGAATTTTTCCATCAATAACATAAGACCCGGCGATTACTCCCACATGGGGTACCTTGAAAAGAGCCCGCACTTCAGCCCGGCCCAGGAATTTCTCTTTGTATTCCGGATCCAGCAATCCGCTCATGGCTTTTTTGACATCATCGATTGCCTCGTATATCACCCGGTACATGCGAACATCTATTTTTTCGTCTTCTGCATATTTTCTGGCCTTGCTATCCGGCCTTACATTAAATCCAATAATTATAGCATTGGAAGCCGAAGCCAGCATAACATCAGTTTCCGTAATAGCACCTACCGCTGAATGGATTACATTTACTTTGACTTCATTGGTGGCCAGTCGCAAAAGCGATTGCCGGAGAGCTTCAACCGAACCCTGAACATCGCCCTTTATAATCAAAGTAAGTTCCTTGACTTCAGCATCCTTCATCTGCTGGAAAAATTCATCCAGAGAAACCCGGCTGCTTTGTTTTTGTTCTTCAATTTTCTTTTCGCTTAATCTAAGACCAATGATTTCCTTGGCTACCTTTTCGTCACAAACCTGAACTTTGCCCCCGGCCTCTGGTACACCAGACCATCCCATTATTTCAACCGGCATGGAGGGCAATGCCTTATCTACCCTTTTACCTCGATCATCAATCATAGCTCTTACTCTGCACCAATTGGTGCCACAGATTATATAATCCCCTATATTCAAGGTTCCGTTCAATACCAATACTGTGGCCACCGCTCCCCGCCCTTTGTCCAGTTCTCCTTCGACTACCAGGCCGTAAGCAGCTCTATCCGGGTTGGCCCTTATTTCGTTCATTTCCGCCACCAATAGAATCATTTCCAGCAGGTTTTCTATTCCTTCCCCACTTTTGGCCGAAACGGGGACAAATATAGTATCTCCGCCCCATTCCTCCGGGACAATGTTATATTCGGTCAATTGCTGCTTTATTCTTTCCGGGTCCGCTTGCGGCTTATCAATTTTGTTAATAGCTACCAGGAAAGGAACCTTGGCGGCCCTGATATGGTTTATGGCCTCAACGGTCTGGGGCATTACCCCATCATCTGCGGCTACCACCAGGATTACAATATCAGTAAGATTGGCTCCGCGAGCCCTCATGGCAGTAAAGGCCTCATGCCCGGGAGTATCAATAAAAGTTATTTTATTATTTTTTATGGTTACCTGGTAAGCGCCAATATGTTGAGTAATTCCCCCCGCTTCTCCTGAAACCACATTAGCCTGTCTGATACGATCTAGCAGGGAGGTTTTACCGTGGTCTACATGTCCCATTACTGTAACAACTGGAGGACGCGCTATGAGTTCAGCATCATCATCAATATCAACAAGTTCCTCCAGTATCTTTTCTTCTTCGGAGAGCTCCCGTTCAACTTTAACATCATAAAGGCTGGATACTATTTCTGCAGTTTCAAAATCAATGTTTTGATTAATAGTAGCCATGATTCCCAATTCCATTAGTTTCTTCATTATTTCAGCCGGATTCTTATTAAGCTTCTCCGCCAGGTCTCTAACCATAATAGAGCCTTCAATCTTTATGCTTTCAGGGGTTTGAAACTCTAAATTTTCCTTCTTGCGTTTGTGTTTCGATTTCCGCCCTGGACGACTATAGTCTTTACTCTGGTACTGTCCAAGTGCAGGAGTATTTTTCCGGAAAGCTTTCTTATCACCTGCAGTTCTGTCGCCACCAGGCAATGTCTTGGAACCTGCTTCCCTGGTCTTCTTCTCATTTGTTCGCTCTGTAGGCGATACCGGTCTGGGGGTATTACCTGGCACTGTTCTCTGGGGGGTTTGCCTGGCATCACTTGGCCTGGAGCCTTTATTATCAGGCCTACCGGCGGCTGGCCTGGTTCCTCTGTTATCTGGTCTGCTGGCCGGCCCCGCTCCTCTATTATCTGTTCTTCCAACTGCTCCAGGGGCCCTATGGTCCGTTCTCCCCGTTGCTCCGGAAGCCCGCTGTTCTGGTCTGGTTGTAGGCCGAGTTGCATTGTTTCTCGGGCTTTTCATTTGAGTCCCTGGCTTAGGGCTACCGGAATATCTTTCTTCCCCTTTTCTGGATGGTTCCCTATTTTCGGAAAATTCACGTCTTCCCATACTTCCGCTTGGTTTGGAACCCTCTTGAGGACGCGGTCCTGATACATGCCTGGGATTGTCTGGCTTTTTCGGGGTGGTCTGCATCGATGGTTCCCCAGAATGTTTTTTCACAACTTCATCCCTGGTCACTGGTTGGGCTGGGTGTTTTTTGCTATCCTCATCCCTTTTGCTCAAACGCTTCTTAACCCAGCTAGCCTGTGATTCCTCTATGGTACTCATATGGTTTTTCACATCTAAGCCCAGTTTGACCAGAACCTCAACCATCTCTTTGCTGGCAATCCCCAATTCCTTGGCCAATTCATGTACTCTTATTTTTGCCATTCAACCACCCCCGTGTTTACTTTTGCTCCGACAGCCTCAAGCGATTTTATCAGTGACTCAGCCATTCCCTGGTCATTTATCGTTACAGCAACTCGGTATGCTTTTCCTATGCAAGCCCCGATTTGATACTTATTACCCATTACGACCCAGGGAATCTTCTGTTTTTGACAGCTACTGATCAAACCCTGTCTGGTATTTTCCGCTATGTCATTACTAATGATTAATAAACATGCTCTTCGCCTTAATATACTGGATTTTGCCGCTGAAGCTCCTGCGGAAATTTTCCCAGCCTTCTGGGCAAAACCCAAAATTGCATAGCTTTTTTTCAAACTCTCACTCACCTTATTTCCCGGTTTTATCCTGGTCGATTTGCTCTCTAATCTTTTCTAAAACCTCATCAGGTATATTCTGTTCCAGGGCCTTCTGCAATCTCTTTCCCTTAATGGCCTGCTTGAGGCACTCCGGTTCAGGGCAAATATAAGCTCCCCGCCCCGGTTTTTTACCCGTAGTATCTAAATCGATATCCCCCTGAGGGCTACGAACTATCCTGACCAATTCCCGTTTATTTTTCATTTCCCGGCAACCTACACACATTCTCTGGGGCTGCTTACGAATCCTGCTCATCTATTTCCGTCTCCCCGGTGTTTTCTTCAGCCCAATCCTGTTCTAATACCTCATCATCCATCTCAGCATCTATTTCATTATAGTAATCACTCATCTGGCTTTCGCTTCTTATGTCCACTTTCCATCCGGTAAGTTTTGCGGCCAAGCGGGCATTTTGTCCCTCTTTCCCTATAGCCAATGAAAGCTGGTAATCAGGCACAATAACCCGAGCTATTTTATCGGTCTCATTTATATTAACCGCAACCACCCGGGAAGGGCTTAGCGCATTGGAAATATACCTTTCCGGGTCTTTGTCGTATTTAATGATATCTATTTTTTCTCCACCCAATTCGGAAACAATGTTTTGCACCCTCAAACCTCGGGGTCCTACACAAGCCCCCACCGAGTCAATTTTATCATCCAGGGAATAGACCGCTATTTTGGATCTCGCTCCCGCTTCGCGAGCTATAGACTTGATTTCTACTACTCCATCATAAATCTCCGGGACTTCCATTTCAAACAAACGTCGCAGAAAATACGGATGGGATCTGGACACAAATATATTAGGCCCTTTGGAGGTGTTCTTGACTTCATAAATATAAGCCTTAATCCTCTGTCCAACTTCGTATCTTTCCCCAAAGATTTGATCTGAAGCCATCATTATTCCTTCTGTTCGACCCAGGCTGATATAAACGGTTTTGGATTCAAGCCTTTGGATAGTACCGGTTATAATTTCGCCTTCTCTTTCTAAAAATTCTTCATATATCAGGCTTCTCTCCGCTTCTCTCAGTTTCTGTATTACTACCTGTTTGGCCGTCTGCGCCGCAATGCGCCCAAAATCTGACGGTGTAGCCTCAACATAGACCAGATCTTCAACTTTACAGTCGGGGTAGAGTTCCCTGGCTTCTTCCAAAGACATCTCCAACCGGGGATCTTTAACTTCATCGCTTATCTTCTTCTGAGAAAAAACCTTGACTTCACCATTAATCTCATTAAACTCTACACTTACATTCTGAGCAATCCCAAAATTTTTCTTATAAGCAGTGCTTAAGGCTGACTTTATAGCTTCAACCAGTGCCCTTTTAGGGATGCCGCGTTCTTTCTCTATGTCATTCAATGCCTGCACTAAATCATTAGACATTGTTTTTCCTCCTCTTAAAATTCTGGATGTAAACGGATTATAGTTATCATCTCCCGCGGTACTTTAAGCAGTTCTCCCTCAAGCTCTACCGCTATGTTTTCACTATCGAATCCCAACAATATGCCGGTTATCCGCTGCGGACCCGGAAATGATTTCCTGGTTTTAATTCTAACCCGGTATCCGGAAAAGCGTTCCCAATCCCTTTCCTTTTTCAAGACTCGATCCAAACCCGGAGATGAGACCTCCAGATAATCGTAAGGAATTTCCTGTTCATCGAGGCTCTCTTTTATAGCCCGGTTGGCCTGGCTACACATATCCAAATCAACCCCGTTGTCTTTATCGATAAAAACTCGCAAGAATTGCTCTTTGTTCTCCTTGCGATATTCTATATTAACCAGCTCCAGTTCCAGTTCATTTAGTCTCTCTTCGACCATTTCTTCTATCCTGGAGAGGAATGCAGCTCTATCTATTAGTCCCACCCCCCTGGTTTTTTATAATGAGATTGATTTAACAACAGAAAAAGTGGGCAGGTACCCACTTTGTGGTTAATGGTATTAGTATGCTTGCGATTAGTATAGCATATTCACCTAAATCAATTCAAGCTATTTGGCTACTGTCAAGCGTTTTTTATTACTACCCCATGGCCGGAGCCACAAACACCGATGAAAAGTGTTTAGTAGGCTCTTGAATAGTATTATGTAGCTGGGAATACCCCTTTCTAATCTCCGACGCCTGACGACCAATAACCCCTTCCCCTCTTCCGCCCTTCGTCTTCCATTTTCCGCCCTTCGTCTTCTGTCTTCCATCTTCCGTTTTACTTAGCCAAAGAGACTGACCTGGCTGGTTTCCGGAAGATGATTGAAACAATCAAAATTCCGCAAGACCTCCATGGCCGTTTTGTTAAGCCGCGATCTCTGTTGAAAATCTTCCACGGAAATAAAACTGCCGCCTTCCCTTGATTCAATTATTCCCTGAGCTGCAGCTGCACCCACATTGGGCAGAGCGGAAAAAGGCAATAATAAGGCATTATCTACCACCAGGAATTTACCGGCATCAGATTTATAAATATCCACCGGGCGAAAAGTGAATCCCCGGGCATACATTTCCATAGCCACTTCAAAGACGGGAAGCAGTTTTTTATCCTTTTGGGAAGCGGATAAACCGGCTTTTTCAATCTCCTGTATCCTTTTTTTCAAGGCCTCATAACCTGCCAAAATGGTCTGGGAATCAAAATCCTCCGCCCTGATACTGAAAAAACTGGCATAGAATTGCAGAGGATGGTAAACCTTAAAATAAGCTATACGAAAAGCCATAGTAACATAAGCAACAGCATGGGCTTTAGGGAACATATATTCAATCTTTTGGCAGGAATCTATATACCAGGAAGGCACATTCTGCCCTGCCATCAGTTCACATTCTCCACTATTTAGCCCATTGCCCTTGCGCACATTCTCCATGATCTTGAAGGCCTGTTTCTTGTCCAAGCCCTTTTGAATCAAATAACTCATTATATCATCCCGGGTACAAATAACTTCGCTCAGGCTGGCCGTTCCGTTTTTTATCAGGTTCTGGGCATTATTGAGCCATACATTGGTACCATGAGAGAGTCCGCTAATCCTGACCAGTTCTGAAAAGGTGGTCGGCCGGGTAGCCTCCAGCATCTGCCGCACAAAGCGGGTACCAAATTCGGGTATCCCATAAGTTCCCACCGTGGAAAGAATATCGGCGGCTTCCAGTCCTAAAGGCTCGACTCCGGAAAAAAGCTTCATAGTTTCTTTTTCATTTAGTTTTATGCTGAAGGCTTTCCTGCCAGTAAGATCCTCCAGTTCCTTTAGTACGGTGGGGTCGTCATGGCCCAGTATATCCAGCTTAACCAGTTGTTCGCCAATGGCATGATATTCAAAGTGAGTGGTTATTACCCCGGAATCTTTGTTATCCGCCGGATGCTGCAAGGGGGTAAATTCCAGGATGTCCCGATCCTGAGGAACAACTATTAACCCACCGGGGTGTTGCCCCGTGGTCCTTCTTACCCCGGTTATTCCTTTAACCAGGCGGTTAACTTCAGCATTACTGAGGTCTATTTGCTTATTTTCCACATATTTTTTAACAAACCCATAGGCGGTCTTCTGAGCGATGGTCGAAATAGTACCAGCCCTATAAACATTTTCTTGACCAAAAAGCTCTTCTACATATTGGTGGGCACGGCTCTGGTAATCCCCGGAAAAATTGAGGTCGATATCTGGCACCTTATCACCTTCAAAACCCAGGAAGGTCTCAAAGGGAATATCAAAACCGTCTTGATGCATCTTGCCCCCACAATCTGGACAAGAGCGTTCGGGAAGATCAGCCCCGCAATTGGCGGACCCATCAACTACAAAATCACTGAAGCGGCAGAACGGGCACAAATAGTGGGGGGCCAACGGATTGACTTCGGTAATACCGGTCAAAAAAGCCACCAGAGAAGAACCTACCGAACCTCGGGAACCAACAATATATCCGTCCTGATTAGACTTCTCCACCAATTTGTGGGCAATAAGATAAAGAACACTAAAACCATGGTGGGTAATTGAGTTTAATTCCTTCATTATACGGCTCTCCACCATGGGTGGCAGTTCATCTCCATATAAAGAGTGAGCCTTGTCCCAGCTTATCCGGGTAACCTCCTCGGCGGCACTCTCAATCTTGGGGGGATAAAAGCCCTCCGGTACCGGCCGTATATCCTCTATCATTTCTGCTATTAAAGCAGGATTATCAATTACTACCTTCCGGGCCTCTTCTTCACTTAAATAATCCATTTCCGCCAGCATTTCATCGGTACTGCGAAAATAAAGAGGGGCCTGGCTTTCAGCATCCTCATAGCCCTGTCCCGCTTGAATAATCCGCCGAAATATTTCGTGATGAGGGTCGAGGAAATGAACATCACCGGTAGCTACAACCGGTTTCTGGAGTTTCTGCCCCAAGCGGATAATCCTGCGATTTATCTCCTGTAATTCTTCCCGTGACTTAACACTGCCTTCCTTCACCAGGAAATCATTATTATCCAGGGGTTGTATTTCCAGGTAGTCATAAAAACCAGCTATTTCTTCAATCTCTTTCTCCTTTGCCCCCCTTACCATAGCTTGAAAAAGCTCCCCTGCTTCACAGGCACTGCCCAGAAGAAGTCCTTCCCGCTTCTTGATTAATTGCTGGCGGGGTATTTTAGGATATCGGTAAAAATAATCCATATAAGATATGCTGACCAGGTGATAGAGATTCTTTAAGCCATTTTGATTTAAGGCGAGCAATACAATATGATAAGGC
>Ga0123330_1000589_pt1 | contig 41014 bp, 41 predicted proteins | sample BioC13SIPDNA_2_FD_89704 | JGI IMG/M metagenome (GOLD analysis project Ga0123330, IMG submission 89704) | Anaerobic biogas reactor microbial communites from Washington, USA - Biogas_R2_A C13 SIP DNA | ecosystem: Engineered > Bioreactor > Anaerobic > Unclassified | place: Washington, USA... | reverse complement strand
GCGACCTTTTCCATGGCGACGGTGTTGCGGGCCACGGGGGTGCCGCTGGTGTACTCGCTGACCTGCAGCGGGGCGCCGACGGTGATGCCCAGGCCGGTGGCGAGCTGCTGCGCGCGCTCCTTGGCGTTGGCGATGGCCTTCTCGCGGGCCTGCTTCTCCAGGGCGGCGGTGTCCTCGATGCCGAAGGTGATCCCGCCCACGCTATTGACGTCCGCGGTGATCGCCTGCTCCAGCAGGGTCCCGACCAGCTCCAGGTTGCGCACCTTGACGCGCACCTGGTTGGTGACGACGTACTCGCGCTCGCCGGTGGGCCGCCCGTTCACGTCGTATTTCTCCTGGATATAGATGCGGTAATCGACGGTCTGGATGTCCTTGTCCTCGATGCCCAAGCCCTTGATCTTGGCGATCACGTTGTTCATCTTGGCGGTGTTATCCTGCGCCGCCGTGGAGGCCGAAGGCGAGCGGCTCTCCACGCCCAACTGGATGGTGGCCATGTCGGGGGCGGCGCTGGCCGAGCCGCTGCCGTTCACGCTGATGCTGCGCGGGTTCTCCGCGCTGGTGGCGGCCTTGGCGCTCAGGGCGTCGCGCTCCACCGAGGGCAGAATGCCGCCGTTATCGGCTTGGCCGCAGCCCACGATGAGCAGCGCGGCGAGGGCCAGCACGGCGACGATGGTGATCAGGTTGTTGCGTTTGTTCGGGTTAAACATGTTGTATCTCCTCCAATTCACGGTCTCGGTACTTCACTTGGTATGACGATGGGGGTGGGAAAATAGTTCCGAGGGCGAGCCCTCTCCCCCCAACCCCCTCCCCCAAGGCCTTGGGGGAGGGGGAGGGCGGGGCCTCTCATTCCCCTCTCCCGAGGTGTCGGGAGAGGGGGCGGCCTGTAGGGGCATTCATGAATTGCCCTTACAGCCCCGGCGGGTTTGCCGCCGGCGACGAATGGTGTTATCCTGCGGCATTGCCGGCGGCATTGCCGGCGGCGTAACCGGCAGCCAGAGGAGGCGGCGATGGGCAGGGGCGAGGAGCGTTGCGAGGCCTGCGGCGAGATTGGCGCGTATGTCGAGATCGCCAACGCGCAGGAACCGGCGGCGGACGAGCCGTGGCAGTCGTTTCCGCCGGCGGAGCGGTTGGCCGCCCCCAACCCGCGGCTGGAGGACCACTACCGCTACGCCAGCGAGCGCCTGCTCAAGTGCCCGGCCTGCGGCGCCTACTATTGGTACTGCCGCTGGGCGCCGGGCGGCAGCGACGACGTGCTGCACAGCACGATCCACGAGTCGATGCGGCGGCTGAGCGACTCGGAGGCGCGGGAGGCGCTGGAGGCGGCGCGGCGGGAGGCCGATCGCTGGGCCGCGGAGCGGGGCTGGGTCGCCACCGCCGCCGAGACCCGGCTGGGCGTGGAGGAAGAGCTGCGGGCGCTAGGAAAGCGAGACCGGCCCGGATAATCACCACGAAACACACCAAATACACGAAAAGAGAACCGGCTCTTCCCTTTTTCGTGTGGTTGGTGTTTTTCGTGGTTCCATTTCCTGAAGGAGAGAACGGACCATGGAAGCGCGTTTTGGCGTGATCAAGATCAACCACGGGCACATCTATGCGCAGGTGGAGGCGCTGCTGGGGGCGGGGGCCGCCTGCGCGGGGCTCTATGCGCCGGAGGACGACCTGGCGGCGCGGTTCCTGGCGCGGTATCCGGGCGTGCGGCGGGTCGATGACCCGGCGGCGCTCTTGGAGGACGAGAGCATCCAGATCATCACCACCTCGGCGATCCCCAACGAGCGGGGGCCGCTGGGCGCGGCGGCGATGCGCCACGGCAAGTCGTTCCTGTCGGACAAGCCGGGGTTCACCACGCTGGCGCAGTTGGCGGAGGCGCGGCGCGCCCACGCCGAGACGGGTCGCGCATACGCGGTCTATTTCGGGCGCTACGATAGCCGCGCCACGCTCAAGGCTGGCGAGCTCGCGCGCGCCGGCGCCATCGGCCGGGTGGTCCAGTTCATCGGCTTGGGGCCGCACCGCGCCGGGCTGCCCAGCCGCGCTGACTGGTTCTTCCGCCGGGAGCAGTACGGCGGCATCATCACCGACATCGCCTCGCACCAGTTCGACCATTTCCTCTACTTCACCGGCTCGACGCGGGCCGAGGTGGTGGCGGCGCAGGTGGCCAACTATAAGCACCCGGAGCACCCCGATCTGGAGGAGGTGGGCGAGGCCATGCTGCGCGGCGACGCCGGGACGGCCTATATCCGCGTGGACTGGCTGAGCCCCGACGGGCTGGGGACCTGGGGCGACACGCGGCTGGTGATCCTGGGGACGGAGGGGTACATGGAGGTGCGCCCGACCATCGACCTGGCGGGGCAGCCGGGCGGCGACCACCTTCTCCTGGTGAACGGCGAGCGGACGCAGCGGGTCGACTGCGCGGATGTGCCGCTGGACTTTGGGCGGCGGTTCGTGGCCGACGCGCTGGCGGGGACGCAGACGGCGCAGAACCAGGAGCGCTGCTTCCTGGCCTGCGAGCTGGCGCTGCGGGCGCAACAGATGGCGGCGAGGCTGGGGAACCTGGCCTAAGGCGATCCCTTCCTGCCCACGGCCAGCAGGCGCGGACCCAGGGCGGGCTCTCCCTCCGTGAGGCGGGCGATACCCAAGAGCGCTTCGCGCTGGCGTGCATCCGCCCAACTTGCCTCCAGATCTGGGACCAGCCAAGCCGGGCCGAGGATGCCCAGGGTGGCGACGTGGGCCAACCCGCCATCGGCCAGCTCGCCGGCAAGCTCGGCGGGCAGGTGAAAGTAGGCGCTGGGGAAGGTGGTCGCCCAGGCGGGGGGATCACGGCGCACGCCGGTGCGTACCTCGTTGTGGATCATGGCATAGTAGGCCGGGTCAAAGACGTGCCCCTTGGTGAGGCCGTAGAGCAGCCCGGCGTAGCGGGTGATAGCAAAGGCGAGCAGCACGCCGCCGGGGCGGAGGACGCGGGCCGCCTCAGCAATGGCGCGCACGCGATCGGCTCGTTCGGTGAGGTGGTAGAGCGGGCCGTGCAGGACGACCGCATCGGCGATGCCATTCGGAAAATCCAACTGCCGCGCGTCGCCGACCCTCATGCTGGCGAGGCGGGGCGCGCCGGGCTGCTGCGCCACCTGCGCGGCCTGGGCGATGTGCCGTGGCACCAGGTCCACCAGGTGCATCTCATAGCCGAGTCCCGCCAGCCAGAAGGAGTAAACCCCGGCGGCGCCGCCCACGTCCAGAACCACCGCGGGGGGCGGGGGCAAGTGGCGCTGCATCAACTCGTGCGTGCGGGCCTCTTCCAGCGGGCCGATGTCGCTCGCCAGGCGCCGGGCCTCGTCGTAGCGGTTATAGTAGGCGACGATCTCGGAGCTGGTTTCGTCCGTAGCCATCTTGACGATGTCTCCCTGCGACGCAACCTGCTGGCTTGCATCGCTCCTCGAACTGCGGCTTTGACCGTGCCGCCATCCACCGGCTCGCGATGGACGGGGCGGCAGCGACCGATCGCCGACGGTCGAGCCGCTACGCCTCGAAGGGCGGCTCGGCCTGCGCGGCGCGGAGGGCCTCCTCGGCGGCGGCGAGCTGCGCGGCGTCGCCGCGGACGGCCAGCCAGACCGCGCCCTCGGCCCCGCCGACGCCCCCGGCAGCGACCAGCTCGGCGATGGCGCCGCCGCTCAGCGTCGCGATGGCCTCCAGCTCGGTATAGACCTCGCCATAGACGGGGATCAGCCGCGCGCCCTGCGCCCCCGGCGCGTTCAGCCGCCGGGCCAGCTCGTCCAGGTCGCCGACGATGCGCTTTTCCAGGCCCACCGGGTGGATCAGGCGGACGCGGCGGCCCACCGCGGCGGCGAGGATGGGGCCGATGGTGCCCAGGCGCGGGTGGCCGATGAGGATGGCAGCCCGGCGATGGGCCAGGTCCAGGGCGTTGGCCCCCTTCAGGATGATATCCCCCTCGCGCAGGGAATCGGCCACCTCGTCGATGGTCTGGCCTTGCCGCCAGACGCCCCGCTCCAACACCACGTCGCCGGGGAAGGCGCTCTCGTCAGGGAGGCGGCCAGTGGCGGAGACGCGGCGGCCAGGGGGCAGGGTGATGCCGCGGAAGAAGCGTCCCCGCGAGAAACCGGCGATCCCCAACGAGCTCGTGATCTCCTCGGCGATATAGCCGTTGGTGGTGCCGGCGACGATGACGACGGTTCGCTCGGCCAGCGCCTCGCGGATGAGCGGGTGGGCGGCGAGGGCGCGGGCGATGAGCCGCTTGCCCGCGGCGGGGGTGATGACGAACTGCTTGACGATAACTGGCTCGGTCATGATTCACCTCCAAAGGCGTCATAGCGGGCGGCGGCGTGGGCCACCACCACGGGCACGTCCTCGGCCAGCAGGTAGCCCTGGGCCGCCAATTCCTGGGCCGCGCGCTCCACCCGCGCCAGATAGTCGGCCTTGGAGGCGTAGCGCTCGGCGATGGCGGGGCGCGGGTCGCCGGCGGCCAGGCGAGCCTCCCGCGTCGGCGCGAAGGGGATGGTGGCGCCGATGAGGTCCATCAGCAGCTCGGGCGCGCCCATGTCGGCGTGGCGCAGGTTCCACCCGGTATGCGTCCCCAGGGGCACGGTCAGGTCGGGCAGGCGGACGCCGCTGACCTCGTTGCCGTCGCTGTCCACCGCGGGGACCAGGAAGCGATAGGGCGCGCCCAGCGCGGGCGGCAGGGTCGCGGCGACGCCATGGCTGACCTCGGGGCCAAAGTCCTGCTGGACCAGGCCGGGCAGCCGGGCGGGCCAGCCGACGCCGGGGAAGGCGGCGAAAGCAGCCTTGACCGCAGATGGCGGCACGGCAGTGCCGTCGTCCAGCCGGGGGTAGCGGCTGGGCGGGGGCTCCTCGCCGGCGCTGACCCAGCGGTCGAGGTTTTCCAGCGCGGCGCGCACCAGCGGGCGATATTCCACCGTGTTGAAGGTCTGCTGGCCGCGGGAGCCATCGGCTTCATTGCGGTCGGTGAGCGGCGGGCCGCCGGGGCCGTGCTGCGTCCCGGCGAGGTGATAGATGCGCACGTTGGGCGCGGGCTCCACATCGCCGCCGGCCAGCGGGTCGGTGTGGGCCAGCGAGGCGTCGCCGCGCCAGTACTCGCTGGAGGTGTTCAGCAGCACCACCTTGGGCGGGCCGCCGCGGGCCTGGACGCGGGACAGAAGCCCGTCGCGGCAGCCGGTGTGCGGGTCGTCGAGGGTGCGATCGGCGAAAGGAAAGAGCGTGCCGACGCTCAGCCGCGCCATGCTGGAGGGCTGGCCGAAGCGCTGGTTGAACTCGCCCCGGCGTCCCCCGGCCACGTGGGGGATGAGGCCGTCGAAAACAGGACGCTCCGCCTCGTCGGTGTTGAGGTCCAGGTAGAGGAGCTGCCGGAGGAAGCGGCCGCTCTGGGAGGAGCCGAAGGCATAGGCGTAGCGGACCCCACCTGCGAGGGGATTGCCCGCCGAGGCGGGGGCGTAACGGAGAAACGAGACCATATCGCGCGCGGCAAGGAGCCCCGCGCCCACCACCGGCGCGCCGATGGCGGTATAGACCACCTGATAGACCTTGCCGGGGATGAACCCCGCGGGAAAGTGGATGCGCTCGGCGTCGCGGACCACCTCGCCGCGCTCCAGGCGGGCAAAGGCCCACTCTTGCCGGGGGATCCGGCGGGCGGGGCCCAGCTCCCAGTCGCGCACCCACAGCGTCGCCTCGGGCTGGTCCAGCTCGGCGGCGGGGTAGGGGCGGTGCATCCGGTCGGAGAGGAGCTGCACCTGGCTGGGCGCGCTGGTTTGCAGCGTGACCATGACGGGCCCGCGCAGGGGCGAACCGTCGGGCGCGAGGGCCTCGGGCGGGTGCATGTGCAGCAGGCCCGGGTCGCGGGGGACGTCGTGCTGCCAGCCGCACCAGGCGACGGTGTAGCCGCGCCGCATCAAAAAGCCGTCGCCGGGGTCCATGGGCGCGGCGTGGTCGGTGATGGGCGGGCCCAGGTTGAACATGCGCACGGCGCCGCGGCGCCCGCGGTTGATCACCTCGTAGAGCAGCCGCCCGCTGCCGCGCCGGGGGTCCGCCGGGCGGAGCAGGGCGAAATCCGCGGACCAGTGGACGCGCCCCTGGCCGTCGCGGGGGGCCAGCGCCAGGTCGGTGATGGCGGCGTTGCGGGGGTGAGCGGGGTCGGCGGCGTAGTGGAGCTCGCCGCGCAGTTCCTCGTAGGGGCCGACCTCGCCGAAGGAGCGGCCCCCGGCGAAGGGGCCCTGGGACGTGACCACGCACGCGATGACGGCCATAGCGACCTCCCTCGAGAATGGTACACGGATTCCACGGATCGAACGGATCAGGACAGAGCGATATCCCCTCTAGAGCGTGATGACGCGGTAGGACTCGCAATAGTCCAGGCCGTGCTCCTTGGCTTCCTCGGCGGCCCAGGCGCGGATCATCTCGGCGGGGTCGTGGGCGAGCTGGCTGGCGTGCTGGCGCAGGGCCTCGATCTTTTGTTCCAGCGTGGCGGCGATATCCACCCACAGGTTGGGCTGGCGGTTGCCGTGGATGTAGAGCCGCTGCACCTGGTGGGCGGGGCCGGTCTCGGGCCACAGGAGCGGCACCCCGGCGGCGGGGGCCACGGCGTCGATGGCGGCCTGGGCGGCGGCGCGGTGATCGGGGTGATTGACATAACTGTCGCCAAAGAAGAGCTCGGTGGGGTCGCCGGTGAGCACGGCCTCGGGCTTGCGGTCGCGGATGACCTGCACCAACTCGCGGCGCAGCTCAATGCTCGGCTGCAGGGTGCAGTCGTCGTGGCCGAGAAAGACCACGTCGTGCACGCCCAACGCCGCGCAGGCGGCGCGCTGCTCGGTGCGGCGGAGGGCGGCCAGTTGCTCGCGGGTCAGGTCGGCGCCGTGGTAGCCGACGTTGCCGTCGGTGCAGAGGACGTAGGTGACCTGACACCCGGCGCGGACCCAGGCGGCGACGGTGCCGGCCATGGTGAACTCGGCGTCGTCCGGGTGGGCGATGATGACCAGGGCGGAGGCGGGGACGGTGTGGTTGTCGGACATGAGATGGAGACCTCGTTTCTTGTGCCCTCTCCCCCCCAAGGGGGTGGGGCGTTTCGCCTTACCCCGCCCGCCCGGTGATGTAATCCTCGGTCTGCTTGTTACGGGGGGCGGTAAAGATGTCCTGGGTGGCGCCGAACTCGACGAGCTTGCCCAGCCAGAAAAAGCCGGTCCAGTCGGAGACGCGCGCCGCCTGCTGCATGTTGTGGGTGACGATGACGATGGTATAGCTCTCCCGCAGGGCGTGCATCAGCTCCTCCACCTCCAGCGTGGCGATGGGGTCCAGCGCGGAGCAGGGCTCGTCCATCAGGATGACCTCGGGCTTGGTGGCGATGGTGCGGGCGATGCAGAGGCGCTGTTGCTGGCCCAGGGAGAGGCCGAGGGCGTCCTGCTTCAGGTTGTCCTTCACCTCATCCCAGAGCACGGCGCCGCGGAGGCTCTGCTCCACGATCGCCCCCAGGCTCTGGCCGGGCTGCCGGTCCAGCCCCAGCACCCGCGGCCCAAAGGCCACATTATCAAAGACGGACTGGGGGAAGGGGTTGGGGCGCTGAAAGACCATGCCCACGCGGCGGCGCAGCTCCACCACGTCCGTCTCGGGGGCATAGAGGTCCTGCCCGTCCAGCCGGACGTGGCCCTCCACGCGGGTGCCGCGGATGGTGTCGTTCATGCGGTTCAGGCAGCGCAAAAAGGTGGACTTGCCGCAGCCCGAGGGCCCGATGAGCGCGGTGATCTGGCGCTCCGGGATCTCGACCGAGATGTCGCTCAGGGCGAGATGGGTCCCATAGTAAAAGTTCAGGTGTTCGGCGGTGATCTTGTTCATCTGGGTCTACCCAAAGCGTCCAGTGATATAGTCCTCGGTGCGTTGGTCGTGCGGCGTGGTGAAAAGCGCCGTGCCCTCCTGGCACTCGATCATCTCGCCCTTGAGGAAAAAGGCCGCCCAGTCGGCCACGCGCGCGGCCTGCTGGATGCTGTGCGGGACGATGATGATGGTATAGTGCGACTTGAGCTGAAAGAGCGACTCTTCCACCCGCGCGGTCGAGATGGGGTCCAGGCCGGAGGTGGGCTCGTCCAGCAGCAGGACCTCGGGCTCCAGCGCCAGGCTGCGGGCGATGCAGAGGCGCTGCTGCTGCCCGCCGGAAAGCGCCGTGGCGGGGTCGTCCAGCCGGTCCTTGACCTCGTTCCAGAGCGCGGCCTGGATGAGCGAGCGCTCGGTCAGCTCGGCGAGGCGCGCGTGGTCGCGCAGCCCGGCCAGCCGGGGGCCGTAGGTGACGTTCTCGCGGATGGTGCCCGGGAGGGGCAGGGGCAGGGCAAAGACCATGCCCACCCGCCGCCGCAGCGCCGACACGTCGGCGTTGCGGGCATAGATGTCCTGGCCATCCAGCAACAGGCGCCCGGAGAGGCGGGCGCCCTCGGCCAGGTCGTTCAGCCGGTTGATCAGCCGCAGCGCGGTGGTCTTGCCGCTCCCCGCCGGGCCGAAAAAGACGGTGATGGTGTTGGCATAGACGTCCAGCGTGATATTCTGCAGCGCCGGAGCGGCGCCATAGCTGTAGGTGACCTGGTCGAAGCGGACCTTGACGGTAGGGCTGGGCTGGGTCATGGCATCACCACTGCCGCCGGCGGCGGAAATAGCTGCGCACGATGGTGGCGACGATGTTGAGCGAGAGGACCAGCGCCAATAGCACCAGCGCCGTGCCGTATTGGACCTTTTCGGGCATCCCCGGCACCTGGGTGCTGATCACATAGAGGTGATAGGGCAGCGCCATGGTCTGGTCAAAGAGCGAGCTGGGCAGGCGCGGCAAGAAAAAGGCCGCCACGGTGAAAAGGATCGGCGCCGTCTCGCCGGCGGCGCGCAAGAGCCCCAGGATGACGCCGGTGATGATCCCCGGCAACGACTGGGGCAGCACGATATTGCGGATGCCCTGCCAGCGGGTGCCGCCCAGGCTGGCGTTGACGGTGCGGAACTCGGTGGGGACGGCGCGCAGCGCCTCCTCGGTGGAGCTGATGATGATGGGGATGGTCATGATGGCCAGGGTCAGCGAGCCCGCGATGATGGAGGTGCCCAGCCGCAGGAACAGCACGAACATGCCCAGCCCAAAGAGGCCATAGACCACCGAGGGGATCCCCGCCAGGTTGATGATGGCCAGGCGGATGGCGCGGGTGAGCCAGCTATCGCGGGCGTACTCGGAGAGATAGATGGCGCCGCCGATGCCCACGGGGATGGCCGCCAGGGCGGTCCCGGCCATGAGCAAGAGGGTGCCGACGATGGCGGGAAAGATGCCGCCGGCTTTCATCCCCTCTCGCGGGGCCTGGGTCAGGAACTCCCAGTTGATGGCGCCGATGCCCCGCGCGATGATGACGAGCACCACCAAGATGATGGGGATCACCACGATCAGCGCGGCGAGGGCCAGCAGGGCAAAGCCGATCCGTTGCTGCGTGTGGCGGTTCACCAGGGGGCGTCGCATCAGCGCAGCCCTCCCCGGCGCCGCTTCTTGAAAATCGTGGCGGCGGCGGCCAAGTTGATGACAAAGGTCAGGGCAAAGAGGATGATGCCCAGGCCAAAGAGGGCGTGATAGTGGGTGCTGCCCTGGGCCACCTCGCCCATCTCGGCGGCGATGGTGGCGGTCATGGTGCGCACCGGGCGGAAGAGCGAGTCCAGGCTGAGCGGCAAGCGCGCGGCGTTGCCCGTCACCATCATGACGGCCATGGTCTCGCCGATGGCGCGGCCCATGCCCAGCATCACGGCGGTGACCACGCCCGAGCGGGCGGCGGGGACCACCACGCGCCAGATGGTCTGCCACTGGGTGGCGCCCATGGAGAGGCCGGCGTCGCGGTAGGACTTGGGGACGGTGTCCAGGGCGTCCTCGGCGACGCTGATCATGGTGGGGAGGGCCATATAGGCCAGGAGCAGCGCCCCGGTAAAGGCGGTGAGGCCGGTGGGCGCGCCGAGCACCTCGCGGACCAGCGGGGCGACCAGGGTCATCCCGAAAAAGCCCAGCACCACCGAGGGGATGCCGGCCAGGACCTCGATCACCGGCTTGAGTATCTCGCGGGCCCAGGGCGGGGCGATCTCGCGGACAAAGACGGCGGTGGCCAGCCCCAGCGGCAGCGCGATGACGATGGCCAGCAACGTCACCAGGACCGAGCCCAACACCAGGGGCACGGCGCCGAAATAGTCAAAGGTCGGATACCAGCGCGTGCCCAGCAGGTTATTTAGCGGGATCTCCCAGAAGGTGGGGAGCCCCTCGCGCAGGAGGAAGAGAAAGATCATCACCACGAACCCGATGCTGGAGAGCCCCAGCACGCGGATGATGGTCTCGATGGCGAACTCGCCCCAGCGCTTGGTCAGGCCGGGGGCCTTGGCGAACTCCACGGTGTCTCCTTCATGGTTTACTGCTTCGGGCTCGGCATGTTTTGACAGGCTCGGCATGCTTGTTCTTGCACCCTGAGCTTGTCGAAGGGTGCGCTGGGCCCCCAACCGTCAGTTCAGGGGCACAAAGCCCAACTCGATGACCTGGGCCTGCCCATCGGCAAGCACCCAATCCAGGAAGGCCTGGATCGCTGCCGAGGGGCGGTCGGTCGTGTACATGAACAGCGGGCGCGAGACCGGATAGCTGCCGTCGTTGACCGTCTCCACCGAGGGGAGGACGTAGGGGCTGGCGCTATCCACGGCCACGCCTAGCATCTTTTGATCCGGCGTCACATAGCCCAGGCCGTCATAGCCGATGGCGTTGGGGTTCTGGCGGACCTCGGCGCTGATCCCCTCAGAGGAGGGCATGAGCAGCGTGTCGGGATGAAAAAGCAGGTCGCTTTTCTGGCCCAGGCGGATGACGTTCTCCAGGAAATAGACATAGGTGCCGGAATTGGACTCGCGGGAGAGGAGGACGATGGGCCGGTCCTCACCACCGACCTGCCGCCAGTTGGTGATCTGCCCGGTATAGATGGCCGAGAGCTGCGGCAAGGTCAGGCCCTCGACGGGGTTGGAGGGGTGCACCACCACGGCGATGGCGTCCAGCGCGACGGTGACCTCCACCGGGGTGATGCCGTTGGCCTGGGCGGCGGCGCGCTCCTCGGCCTTGATGGCGCGGGAGGCGTTGGCGATGTCCACGGTGCCGTTGATGAGGGAGGCGATGCCGGTGCCCGACCCGCCGCCGGTGACCGAGACGCGCACCTCGGGGTGCAGCGCCATATAGGTCTCGGCCCAGGCCAGGGCGAGGTTGACCAGCGTATCTGAGCCCTTGTTCTGGATCGTCTGCGCCGCGGGGGCCGCGCCAGCGGTCGTTTCGCCGTCATCGGAGAATAGGCCAACCAGGGCCCAGGCGGCGAGGCCGACCAGGGTCAAGGCAAGGACCAGGTTGCGCCATGGGAATGGCGACGTTGCGCGCTTGGCGGGCGCCAGGGACATGGACTGACCTCAGGGACGGATGAGAGCGGGAGTTGGGCGGAGCGCCGACGGCGGGCCGCTCGCCCAATCGGGGATAAGAATACCGCAAGTTGGCATTTGTGGCAAATGGAAAGGGCCAGCGGCGGGCAAAACAAGACCTCCGAGGCGGCGTTGGGCGCGGCCTCGGAGGTCCGGGTTGCACACGGAGGGCCGGGCGGCCTATTCGGGACGCTTGCGGCTGGGCGAGAGCTCCAGGGTGAACTTGGTGAAATAGCTCTCCGCGGGGAGGTCGCCGCCGCCATAGGCCAGGTCCACGATCTCGGCGCGGACGCGCAGCGCGGCGGTCTCGATGACGATGGGCTGGCCCTTTTCCGCCAGGACCAGGTTGCCCTTGGCGCCCAGCTTGGTGCGCAGCGTGTCGTCCTCGTAGGCGTAGGGGCTGGCGACCACGGTGGTCACGGTGCGGATGTCCGACTTGTCAAAGAGCCAGACGTCAAAGGCGCAGGGCTTTTCGGTGCCGGCGCCGATGACCTCCGAGATGGCGACGCCGCACTCGCCCAGGAACTCGCCGGTCTCGGTCTCGATGCCAAAGGACTCGTCGTAGCCGTCGTCGCCCAGCTCAAAGGTGGTGACAAAGTGCCCCAGGGCCAGGCTGGCCTCGTCGCCGTCCCAGGGGATGGTCTCGGCAGGCCAGGATTGGCGCTCGGCGGGCTCGGCCTCCGCCTCCTCGAGCTCGGCCACCTCATCCTCGTCGGTTTCGGCGTCCAGCTCGGAGGGGACCACGCGGCGGCGGGGGATGCGGGCCACGGGGGCGCTGCCGCCGCGGCGTCGCAGCCAGGAGATGATCAGCGCCGCCCCGGCGACGATGAGCAGGACAAAGATGGGGATCAGGCAGAGGCGCAGCAGGTTGGAGCGCGCGGGCTTGTCCTCGGGCTTGGCCGGGGCCGTGGGAGCCACGGTGGGCTGGCCCGCGATCGGCTGCGCCACGGTGGGGGCCGCTTGGGGAGCCAGCGCCGCGGCCAGGGTCTTGGCCCGGCCGGACTGGTCCGGGTTGCCAGGCAAGACGGCCACTTCCGCCACCAGCGCCGCCACATCCTCGGCGGAGCGGTCCTTGTTCTCCAGCTCGGCCAAGCGGGCCTTGGCCTGGTTCAGGTCGCCGGTGAGGGCGAACGAGTCGGCCACCATCTGCACGTAGGCGATCTGGTGGCGCTCACGCAGGGCCGAGATATCGGCGTCCACATACTCGACCGGCCAGAGCCCCCAGCCCAGCACCACGAGGCCAAAGACTGCGCCCACCAAAAAGCTGATGACGATGGGCCAAGGGATCCGGTTCTTGATGGTTACCCAATCGATCTTCATCCCCGTTACCTCACTCCTTCGCGCTGTGGTGGAAGCGTCATGGCTTCCCCGGCGAACCCACTCATTGGAAAAGAGTATAACACAGAAAACGTCAAAACACAAGCCTGGACGCGCAGTTTCAACTAACTAGTGCTATTTTAGCAGATTTCGTGAAATTGTCAAGCCCCTCTTTGGTGATGACGCCCATGTCCTCGATGCGGACGCCGCCCCAGCCGGGGAGATAGATGCCGGGCTCCACGGTGACCACGTCGCCGACGGCCAGGGTGTCCTTGGAGAGGCGGCTCATGCGCGGCTTTTCGTGGATGGCGAGGCCCACGCCGTGACCCAGACCGTGGCCAAAGTAGGCGCCATAGCCGGCGGCGTCGATGATCCGCTGCGCCACCATGTGGGCGTCCACGCCGGTCATCCCCGCGCGGATGGCGTCGCAGGCGGCCCGCTGCGCCTGATAGACCGTGTTCCAGACCTTCATAAAGGTGTCGTCCTTGGGCTGGCCCAGGCAAAAGGTACGGGTCATGTCCGAGCAATAGCCCGCCACCTTGGCGCCCATGTCGATGGTGATGGGCTCGCCAGCCTGGACGGCCCGGTCGGAGGTGACGGCATGGGGGAGGGCGGCGTTGGGGCCGCTGGCGATGATAAAGGTGAACCCCACGTTTTCGGCGCCGTGGGTGCGCATGTGGGCCTCCAGCTCCCAGCCGATCTCGCGCTCGGTCATCCCCGGCTTGATCAGGCCCATGACATAATCCAGGGAGGCATCGGCGATGTCCACGGCGCGGCGGATGTGCGCCAGCTCGGCGGGCTCTTTTTGGCTGCGGATCTTTTCCACCACCTCGCTGGTGGCGACCCACTCGCAGCCGGTGATGGCCTCGGCCCATTTCTGGTACTGCTCATAGGTGACGACCTGCCCCTCAAAGCCGATGCGCCGGGCCCGGAGGGTGGGGAGGAGGCCGGGCATGAGCTTCTCAAAGCCCTCGTTCATCTTGGCCAGGGTCCAGCCGGGGGCCTCACGGCCCACCTGGTCATAATAGCGAAAGTCGGTGGCGACCAGGGCCTGGTCGGCGGTGACGATGAGGTAGCCCTCGCCGCCGGTAAAGCCGGAAAGGTAGCGCAGGTTTTCGGGCCTGCTGATGACGATGGCGTCCAGGCCGAGCGTGGCCAGGGCCTGGCGCAGTTTCTGCAGTCGCATAGGTCCTCCTTGATTATGGTACACAGATTACGCAGATCGCATGGATCAGGATGAATCCGAGTTCCCACTGTTGCGATGGGAACCAGGAACTGGAACCACGAAACACGCGAACCACACAAAAGAGGACAGCCGAATCCCTAGTTTGTGCATTTGGTGCGTTTCGTGATCATATTCCAGCCGTCACGCAAGCGCGCTAGGCGCTGGCGGCGCGGTTGCGGTTGCGCGGGATCCAGGTCTTGCCGGCGGGGCCGTCGGCGGCCTTCCACCACATGTTCTCCGGCTTGACCAGCGGCAGGACGTCGCCAAAGAAGGCCAGCCGTTCGGCGTCGGTCATGGGCGTGTAGGACTCGGCGACGGCGAGGTTCTGCTCCAGTTGCGCCATGCTCTCCATGCCGACGATGACGGTGCTGACGGGCAGGGAAAAGGCGTAGCGCAGCGAGCGCTCCACCTCGTGGGTGAGCGCGCCCAGCCCCAGCACCTTCATGGCCACGGTGGCGACGCCGTGGGCGTTGGCGAAGGGCAAGAACTCTTCGGCAAAGCTGAGGATGAAATGGTCCAGGGCCGAAAGGGCCATCAGCGCGCTATTGAACGGAAAGCGGCGGAACGCCTCCATCAGGATTTGGGGGTCGGTGTGGCAACTGATGCTGATGTTGCGCACCAGCCCCTCCTCGCGGGCGCGGATCGCCGCCTCCAGCGCGCCGCCCTTGCCGGTAAAGGCGTCCAGCCGAGCATAGTCGGCCATGTCGTGGAAACGCCACTCGTCCACGTGGTCGGTCTGCAGGCGGGTCAGGCTCTCCTCCAGTTGGCGGCGAGCGCCGTCGCGCGTGGGGTCGAACGCCTTGGTGGCGATCCACATCTCTTTGCGGCGGCGCTTGGCCACGAGGCCAAGGCGAGTCTCCGCCTGGCCGTGGGAATAGACCCAGGCGGTATCGAAATAGCGGATGCCGCGGTCGATGGCGGCGTTGACGATCTCGACGGCCTGCTCCTCGGAGCAGCCGCGCCCATCCACGATGCGCTGGCCGCCAAAGCTGAGGATGGGGAAGGACTGGCCGGTCTTGCCGAACGGTCGGGTTTCCATGGGAACCTCCCTATCAGTGCGCTGGTCGTTGCGCGCATTATACGACAGCCAGCGGCAGGAGCAAAAAGGCGCCGCGAGGCTCTAAGATGGGATCGGATGGCGCCGAGCGCCAAAACGCGTTTGACAACCAGCACAAGGCATGGTATAAGTATTCCATTGAAGAGGATACCACCACCGCCTGGCCGCTGGCCTTTTTCGCCAAGGGCACGCCCTATCTGTTATGGGGCGTGATCCCCGCCGAAAGGCACCTGGTCATCGCCACGGGGGAGGGGGCGACCCTCTCGCTGCTGGGGCGCGACCGCTTGGGCCGCGATATGATGACCCGCGTGGTCTATGGCGCGCGCATCTCCATGTCCATCGGCCTGGTGGGCGTGGCGCTGAGCCTGACCCTGGGCATCCTGCTGGGCGGGCTCTCCGGCTATTATGGCGGGTGGCTGGACCTGGCCATCCAGCGCATGATCGAGTTCCTCTCCTCCATGCCGACCATCCCCCTGTGGATGGGCCTGGCGGCGGCGGTGCCCATCGGCTGGCCCCCGGTGCGGGTCTATTTCGCCATCACCGTGATCATCTCGTTCATCAGTTGGACGGGCATGGCGCGGGTGGTGCGCGGGCGCTTTCTCGCCTTGCGCGAGGACGATTTCGTCATGGCCGCGCGGCTGGCCGGCTCCAGCGAGCTGCGCATCATCCTGCGGCACATGGTGCCCTCCTTCCTCAGCCACATCATCGCCTCGGTGACGCTCTCCATCCCCAACATGATCCTCTCGGAGACGAGCCTGAGCTTTCTGGGGCTGGGGATCAAGCCGCCGGCGGTCAGTTGGGGCATCCTGCTGCAAGAGGCGCAGAACGTGCGCTCGGTGGCGTTGGCGCCCTGGCTGCTGCTGCCCGGGCTGGCGGTGGTGATCGCGGTGCTTTCCTTCAACTTTTTGGGCGATGGCATCCGCGATGCCGCCGACCCGTACGGGAGGTAGCCGGTCATGATCCAAGCGTCGGTTTTCAGCGATGAGCTGTCGCTCGACTTCGCCGAGACGGTGCGCCTCTGCGCCGAGCTTCGGGTGCCCTTCATCGATCCGCGGGAGGGGCTCTTTGGCCGCAACATCAACGAGATCGGGATGGACGAAGCCCAAGAGATGAAGCGGCTGATGGACCGCTATGGCGTGCGCGTGGGCTGCATCGGCTCCGGGTTTGGCAAGTGCAGCCTCACCGACGCGGATGAATGGAAACAGCACCTGGCGATCCTGGAGCGACAGTTTCGTTTCGCCGATCTGTGGGGCACGCGGCTGCTGCGGATGTTCCCCTTCTGGCTGCCCGAGCCGTTCGACTGGCGCAGCCCGACCCGGCCGGATTTCCTGTCGCGCTACCTGCCGCGGGTGGTGGACAAGCTCCGCGTGGCCTGCCAGCTCGCCGAGCGGGAGGGGATCACCTTTACCATGGAGGCGGAGGGCTCCACCTTTAGCGGAACCTGCCCGGAGATACGGACGATCATCGACGCCGTGGGCAGCAAGGCGCTGACGGCCTGCTGGGACGTGGTCAACTCGTGGAGCTACGGGCGGGTCGGCTGGCCGGACGATTACCCTTACATCAAGGGCCTGGTGACCCACCTGCACATCAAGGATGCCACCTTTGACCCCGCGAACCGCGCCAAGAGCACCGGCTATACCCATATCGACCTGGGCGAGGTACCCTGGGTCGAGATATTCAGAACGCTGAACGCCGACGGCTACAACGGCCTGGCCGGCGTGGAGACGCACCTGTTCTTTGGCATGGCTAACCGGCACCGCTGGCTGCAACCCGCGACGATCAACGCCCTGCGCAACCTGAACCGCGTCCTGGCGGAGGCGCAGGGGCATCTGTAGAAACGCGCCGCCAGCGCATCCGCTCCTGGCCCCGATTTGCGCGCTGGCGGGCACGGTGGTATAATCGCCGAAACAGACCAGGAGAGACCAGTGCGCCAACTCCGACAGGGAGATCGAATCGCACAGGTCGGCAAGGGCTGCCGAACGGACCCCACAACGCCAACAGGCGCAAGAGGGGTCCGTTTTTTTTGCCACCGTCCGGTCGAGCGAGGAGGACGAGATGGGTGAGCTGACCTTGCCGGGGCTGATCGACGCGCACGTGCACCTGCGGGAGCCGGGCGCGACGCATAAAGAGGGCGTTTACACGGGCACAGCGGCCGCGCTGGCCGGAGGGGTGCTTGGCATCCTGGATATGCCGAACAACACCCCGCCCACCGTGGATCGGGCGACCCTTTCCCGCAAGCTAGAGATGTTTCGCCAAAAGGCTGTAAGCGATTACAGCCTTTTTCTTGGGTTCGACGGGCGAAACGTGGCCCCCCTGTCCGAGCTGGGCGGGCAGGTCGCCGGGCTCAAACTCTACCTGGACGAGACCTTTGGCGACATGACCACCCGCGAGCCGCGGATGTTGGCGGAGGTGTTCGCGACGTGGCTGGGGCCCGGCCCCATCGCCATCCATGCCGAAAGCCCTTCCATCCGCGTGGCGTTGGAACTGGCGCGCCGCTACGGCCAGCGCCTCCACGTCTGCCACGTTCCCGACCCCGATGACCTGCTGGCCATCGAGACGGCGCGGCAGGCGGGCGTGGCGGTCACCTGCGAGGTGACGCCGCACCACCTCTTTCTGTCCGATGAGGCGGTGGCTCGCCTGGGGGCCTATGCGCGGATGAAGCCGCCGCTGGTTGCGCCGCGGCAGGTGGCGCTCTACTGGGAGCGGCTGTCGCTGGTGGACGCCATCGCCAGCGACCACGCGCCGCACACGCGGGAGGAGAAGGACTCGGCCAACCCGCCGCCGGGGGTGCCGGGGCTGGAGACGACGCTGCCGCTCCTGTTGGCGGCGGTGGACGAGGGGCGGCTGACGCTGGAGCGGATGGTCGAGCTGACCTATCACGGGCCGCTGCGGATCTATGGGCTGGCGGCGCCGGTGGATAGCGCGGTGGAGGTGGACCTGTTGGAGCGCTATGCGCTCCCCGCGAAGGGATACCGGACCAAGTGCGGCTGGTCGCCCTTTGCGGGGCAGCGGGCGGTGGGGCGGGTGCGCCGGGTGCGGCTGCGCGGGCAGGTGGTCTGGGAGGATGGGGAGCTCCGCGTGAGCGCGGGGTATGGGCGCGAGTTGGGGCGCGTAGGAGGGCGATAAATCGCCCACTACGAGCGAGGACAGGTTAGTAGTGCGCGATTCATCGCGCTTCTTGGGACGGCGGTTGAGCGGGAGGCAGGAGGAGGATGCAGATGGTCATGACGCGGAACGGGACCAAGATCGTGGGGCTGGCCCCCGATCGGCAGCACGGCTTTTATGGGCGGGACATCGTCTCGGTCAGGCAATTCACGAGGGAGGACCTCAGCTACATCCTGAGCGTCTCGGACGAGATGCGCGGGATCGTCCGGCGGGTGGGGGCGACGGACCTGCTGAAGGGCCACGTGCTCGCCAATCTCTTTTACGAGCCGAGCACCCGCACCTCCTCCTCGTTCAGCGCGGCCATGTCGCGGCTGGGCGGCTCGGTGATCCCCATCCACGGCGTGCAATACTCGTCGGTGAGCAAGGGCGAGTCGCTGCCGGACACCATCCGCACGCTGGAATGCTACGCCGACGTCATCGTGCTGCGCCACCCGGAGGTGGGAGCCTCGGAGGTGGCGGCGCGCTATGCCAGCAAGCCGATCATCTCGGCGGGCGACGGCGTGGGCGAGCACCCTACCCAGGGGCTCTTGGACCTCTACACCATCCGCGCCGAGCTGGGGGCGGTGGATGGGCTGCACGTGGCCATGGTGGGCGACCTGAAGAACGGCCGCACGGTCCACTCGCTGGCGCGGCTGCTGCGCATGTACGACACCCGCTTCACCTTTGTCTCGCCCGAGATCCTGCGGCTGCCGGAGGAGAACAAGCTGGAGCTGGCCGAGGCCGGGCGGCCCTTCGCCGAGACCGACAACGTCGAGGACGTCATCGGCACGGCGGACGTGATCTATGTGACGCGAGTGCAAAAGGAGCGCTTTGCCGATCTGCGCGAGTACGAGGCGGTGAAGGACTATTACACCATCACCCCCGCGCTCATGTCCCGCGCCAAGGAGCGCATGGCGCTGATGCACCCGCTGCCGCGGGTGGGCGAGATCCAGTACGACGTGGACGATGACCCCCGCGCCGCCTACTTTCGCCAAATGGAAAACGGCATGTATGTCCGCATGGCGCTCCTGGCCGCCGTGCTGGGAAAGGCGTGATCACCATGAGCTTTTGGACCAAACTGACCGAGTCCATCCGCCGGCGGGAGAGCCTCGTCTGCGTGGGGCTGGACCCGCAGCCGGGCAAGGTTCCCGCGCGCCATGGGTCGGTGGCCGATTTCACCAAGGCGGTCATCGACGCCACGGCGGACGTGGCCTGCTGCTACAAGCCCAACATCGCCTTTTACGAGGCGCTGGGCGAGAAGGGCTGGCGCGCCCTGCGGGAGACGCTGGCGCACATCCCCGCCGATATCCCCGTCATCCTGGACGCCAAGCGCAACGACATCACCAGCACGGCGGCGGCCTATGCCCAGGCGGCCTTTGACGAGCTGGGGGTGGACGCGCTCACCGTGAACCCCTACCTGGGGCGCGACGGGGTGGAGCCGTTCCTGGCCTATCGCGACCGGGGGGTCTTTTTGCTCTGCAAGACCTCCAACCCCGGCGCGGGGGAGGTGCAGGATTGGACCCAGGGGGGCGAGCCGCTCTACCGGCACATCGCGCGGCTGGCTGACCAGTGGGCTGGCGGCGGGGAGATCGGCCTGGTGATGGGCGCGACCTACCCCGAGGCGGTGGCCGACATCCGCGCGCGGTCGCCCAACGCCTGGTTCCTGGTGCCAGGGGTGGGGGCGCAGGGGGGCGAGCTGGCCAGCGTGCTGCGGGCGGGGCTGCGGCCCGACGGGCTGGGGCTGGTGATCAACTCGTCGCGGGGGATCATCTATGCCGACGACCCGCGCCGCGCCGCGCTCGAGCTGCGCGACCAGATCAACGCCATCCGCGCCGAGTGCGCGGCCACGCTACCGCCGACGCCGCACCAGATGGAAGTCGCGTCGCTGGCGCGGGCGCTCTTCGAGGCGGGGTGCGTGCGCTTTGGAGACTTTACCCTCAAATCGGGGGCCTGGTCGCCGGTGTACATGGACCTGCGGCGGCTGATCACCTATCCGGCGCTGCTGCAACAGGTGGCGCGGAGCTATGCCCGGCTGCTGGCGGATATCCCCCACGAGCGGATCGCCGCCATCCCCTACGCGGCCATGCCCATCGGCACGGCGGTCTCGCTGCTGACGGGCAAGCCGATGATCTATGCGCGGCGGGAGGCCAAGGCCCATGGGACCGCCCGGCTGGTGGAGGGCGATTACCGGCCGGGGGACCGCGCCGTGCTGCTGGACGACGTGATCACCTCGGGCGGAAGCAAGCTGGAGGCGGCGGAGCCGCTGCGCGCGGAGGGGCTGGCGGTGGAGGATATCGTGGTGCTGATCGACCGGGAGCAGGGGGGCGCCGCAGAGCTGCGCAACCTGGGCTTCCGCGTCCACGCCGCGCTGACGCTGCGCGAGATCGTGGATGCGCTGGCGGCAGGCGGGCAGATCGGCCAGCCCGAGGCGCTGCGGGTGCACGCCTACCTGAACGGCGAGGGGCGCCATGGTTGATCTCGCGGTGGACCTATGCGGCGCGCGGCTGCCGAGCCCGCTGGTGCTGGCGTCGGGCGTCTGGGGCTGCTGCGCCGAGACGCTGGCGCGGGCGGCGCGAGCCGGCGCGGGGGCGGTCACCAGCAAGTCGTGCAGCCTGCACCCGCGGCAGGGCCACCCCAACCCCACGGTGCTGGATTGGGGCGGCGGGCTGATCAACGCGGTGGGGTTGGCCAACCCCGGCGCGGCGGAGGAGCGGGCGATCCTGCGGCAGGCCAAGGCCGAGCTGGCGCCCCTCGGCGCCGCGCTGATCGCCAGCGTCTTTGGGCACAGCGTCGCCGATTTCGTGGCGGCGGTGGCGCTGGTGGCCGAGGCCGGGCCGGATTTCATCGAGCTGAACATCTCGTGCCCCAACGTGGAGGACGAGTTTGGCAAGCCGTTCGCGCTGGACCCCGCGGCGGCGGCGCAGGTGACGGCGGCGGCGCGGGCGGCCTATGGGGGGCGGGTCCTGGTCAAGCTCTCGCCCAACGCGCCCGACCTGGCGGCGGTGGCGCGGGCGGTGGCCGACGCCGGCGCCGACGGGATCACCGCGGTGAACACGCTGGGGCCGGGGATGGTCATCGACGTGCGGGCGCGGCGGCCGGTGCTGGCCAACCGAGCGGGGGGCGTCTCGGGGGCGGCGCTGCGGCCCATCGCCGTGCGCTGCGTCTATGACATCGCCGCGGCGGTGGACCTGCCGATCATCGGCACCGGCGGAGTATCGAGCGGGGAGGACGCGCTGCAGATGGTGATGGCCGGGGCCACGGCGGTGGGGCTGGGCTCGGCGCTCTATGGCGAGGGCGAGGCGGTGTTCGGGAGAATCCTGGGCGAGCTGGAGGCGCTGATGGCCGAGGAGGGGATTGCCAGCCTGGAGGAGATCAGGGGGGCGGCGCATGGGCGATAGCACGCATCGGGCCTTGCGGGTGGCGCGGGTCGTCCGCGAGGGGGACGCCGGCTGCACGCTTGTTTTGGACGGGGCGCTGCCCGCCGAGCCGGGGCAGTTCGTGATGGCCTGGCTGCCGGGGGTGGAGGAGCGGCCCTACACCATCATGGACGACGACCCCCTGAGCCTGACGGTGGCGGAGGTGGGGCCTTTTTCGCGGGCGCTCTGCGCGCGGCAACCGGGCGACCGGCTGTGGGTCCGCGGGCCGCTGGGGCATGGGTTCGCCCTAGCGGGGAGCCGCCATCTGCTGGTGGGCGGCGGAAGCGGGATCGCCTCGCTGACGCTGCTGGCGGAGCGGGCGATGGCGCGGGGCGACCAGGTGATCGCCGTGATCGGCGCGCGGACGGCGGGGCAGTTGATGCTGGATTGGCGGCTGGCCGAGCTGGGCGCGCAGGTGATCGTGGCGACGGACGATGGCTCGCGGGGGTACCATGGCACGGCGCTGGCGGCGGCGCGGGCGTACATCGACGGGCGCTGGCCGGAGGCGGTCTATGCCTGCGGGCCGGAGGGGATGCTGCGGGCGCTGGCCGGGGCGACGGAGGCGGCGGGGCTGCCCTGCCAGGTCAGCCTGGAGCGGACCATGCGCTGCGGGCTGGGGGTCTGCGGCAACTGCCATTGCGGCGACCGGCTGGTCTGCCGGGATGGGCCGGTGTTCGAGGCGGCGGTGCTGCGCGGCGCGTAGGGGGCTCTAGCTCCCGGGCCAGCGGCGAATGCTTGCCCTGACCCAGGCTATCAACTCGTCGAGGCTGAAGGGTTCCTCGGCACGTCTCGCGATTCGGAGTGCGATCTCGATGATCTGGTCCCCACTGGCTTGGAGTTCGTAGCCGTTACGCCACAGCACCATTTCGAGCGCGGCCATGCCAGTTCGTTTGCAGCCGTCAAAGAACACGTGACCATCGATAATGATCCAGGCCAGCAATGCCGCCTTTTCAGCCAAGGTGGGGTACCGCTGCGACCCGAAAAGCGGGTGCTGGATGGCTTCCAGCACCCACCTGAGGCTGCCTGCGTTCCTAACATTATCGGGCGCAACCCACTCCCCGCCCGTTGTTTCGATGTGACGGCGGTTGAGATTGAGGATGTCGCGATAGCGTGGTAACTCTAGAGCTCCGCCAGTCTCTGCCAAGTCTCTGGGCGCTTTCTCAAGATGTATTCAATGGTTTCGGCCCAAGGTGCTTCCGAACTCTCTAAAGCTTCTGTGTCCACCTCTAGGGCCAGCTCCTCTAGCCCGTTCGGGTGATCTTGAGACGCAGCCGGAGGCTCTGGTCGCAGCACGTTGTTCATTCCGTGATTCCGGGCCATGCTCTCATCCTCCCGGATGCCGAGGCTTGTGCGACGAGTACCTACCTAACTAAGCCATCCGCATCCACCATCTGACTCTACTATACCGCCAAGTCGCCGGCCAGTCAAATAGCGCGCGTCTTCGGTCTGGCGCGAAACTCTTGTGCCCCTGGCGCGTAGAGATAGGTGAACGGGGCGAGCGTCGCCCGCGTTCGTTGGCGGCTGCGAGGTCGCCGCGCCGGCGGCTGATCCGGCGGGGAGAATCCACGATGAGGACCATTGCGTTCCCGATCTTTACCCTGCGCCCCTACGAGCGGGGTATCCAGGAGACGCTGGGCAAGTACTCGCGTTTCGTCATGCCCGGGCTGGGCTTTCAGCTCCCGATCCTGCAGATCGTGCGGGTGCGCGACGTCCGCGAGCACACCATGGACATCAAGCCCCAGTCGGTGATCACCAAGGACAACGTGGAGATCATGGTGGACGGGATCATGTGGGTGCGCCCGCGCACCGACGAGGATTCGATCAAGCGGACCTTTTACAACATCGATGACTGGAAGCGCGCCGTGACCCAGCTCGCCATGACCAACCTCAGGCAAGAGTTCGGCCACCTGACGCTGGACGAGAGCCTGGTGGCCCGCGAGTCCATCGCCAGCAACCTGCGAGAGGTGCTGAACTCGTTCACCGAGGAGTGGGGCTTGCAGGTGAGCAAGGTGGAGATTATGCTCATCGACCCGCCGGAGGACATCAAGCGGGCGATGCACAAGCAAAAGACCGCCGAGCAGGAGCGGCGGGCCATGCGCCTGCTGGCCACCGGCGAGTTCGAGGCCGCGGAGCAGCAGAAACTGGCCCGCATCCAGCGCGCCGAGGGCGAGCGGGAGGCGGCGATCAAGGTGGCCGAGGGCAAGGCCGAGGCGATCCGGCTGGTGAACGAGGCGGCGGAGACCTATTTCAAGGGCAACGCCCAGACCCTCAAGCAGATGGAGATGACGGAGGGGGCGCTGCGCCACAACGCCAAGGTGGTCATCACCGAGCACGGCATCACGCCCACGCTGCTCTTGGGCGACCTGCCGGTGGGCGCGGCGCCGGCCGTGGTCTCTGCCGCGGAGGCCGGGGAACCTGCCGCCGCTGAGGGCGAGCAGGCGTAGCTGGGACCAGGGCTTGAGCATAGCCTTCAGTCGCCTTGGCGCGTCGCCCCGCACGGCGACGAGTCACCGTGCTACTCGGCAGCGCCCGATAGAATCGGGCTTGTGGGGCCACCGTGGCGTGAGATCCGAAGCCTGATAGCATCAGGCGCAGCCCTGTAGCTCGGCGATTGATCGCCGAGCGCGACTTTGCATAGACCCTGCTGATCGCCGTGCGGGACTTGACATAGCGCGAGGGATGCGCTATATTGGTCTTGGGAATGACAGAGGCAAAGGAGGCATACCGATGTCCGAATATCGGGTCAAGCAGCGCCGCCGTCCGGACCTGGTGACGCTCATCGCCATCTATCATCTGCTGGTGGCGGCGCTGTGGCTGCTAGGCGTGCTGGCTGTGGGCTTCGGCCTGGTGGTGGCGCTCCTGGAGGCGACGGGCACGGACGCGATCATCGCGCCGCTGGTGCTGGGGCTGGTGATGCTGGTCTTTCTGGCGTTCTGCGCGGTGAACGTCGCGACCAGCCTGGGGCTCTTTGCGCTCAAGAACTGGGCGCGCTGGCTGGCGCTGGTCCTCGGCATCCTCGCGTTGCCCAAGCTGCCCATCGGGACGGTGGTGGGCGCCATCGAGATCTGGTACCTGTTGACGCCGGAGGCCCAAGAGGCCTTTGGCGCCGAGTGAGCCCGCTGGCGCGGGCCTGAGTCACGCTGAAAGGAGCGGTTAACATGGCAGAGCAAGCGGTTCTCAAGAAACGTCCCGACATGGTGACGGTGATCGGCATCTATCAATTCGTGAGCGCGGCGCTTTTCCTGCTGGGGGCGCTCGCGGTGGGCATCGGCCTGGTGGCGGTGGTGCTGAGCGCGGTGGGGGAAGACCTGATCATCGGCAGCTCGATCCTGGGCGTGATCATCGCCGTCCTGGTGGTCATCGCCATCGTCCATGTGGTGGTGGGCTGGGGGCTGCTGGCGCAAAAGAACTGGGCCCGCTGGACGGCCGTGGTCCTGGCGGCCTTGGGGCTCTTTAACGTCCCCGTCGGCACCGTCATCGGCGGGCTGATCATCTGGTATCTGCTGACGCCGGAGGCCAAAGAGGCCTTCGAGGCCGAAGTCTAGAGAACCAAGGGCCTCCGAGCCAAGCTCGGGGGCCCTTTTCTTTGCCGCTCAGATCCGCGCGGCGAGCCAGGCCTCCACGTCGCGGAGGACCTGGTCGCGCTCCGGCTCGTTGAACACCTCGTGATAGCACCCCTCGTACACCCGGCTGGTCTTGTCCGCCGAGCTGGCGCCCTCGTAGAGCAGGCGCGCGCCCCCCGGATCCACGAGCCGGTCGTCGGCGCCCTGCAGCACGAGGAAGGGGAGGTCGATCTTGTGCACCTCCGCCGTCACCCGCTGCATGGCTCGCAGCATCTCGGCGGCCAGCCGGGCGGGGGTCTTGGTGTGGTGGACCAGCGGGTCATTGACATAAGCCTCGACCACCGCCGGGTCGCGGCAGATGCCGGCGGCGTCCAGCGCCAGCACGCCCGCCTTGGGAGCGACCTTGGAGAGGACCTTGCCCATGACGATGGTGGCGGGCGAGATGTTGTCGGCCACCTTGATGGCTGGCGCCGAGATGATCGCGCCGCGGTAGCCGTCCCGCTCGTCCAGCAGGTGATAGGTGGCGATGAGGCCGCCCATGCTGTGGCCGAGGAGGAAGAGCGGCGTGCCGGGCTGCCAGCCCTTGATCATCTCGCGATAGATGGCCACCGTGCCGGTGAAATCCTCAAAGCGCTCCACCATCTCGCGCGCGCCGTCGGACTTGCCGTGGCCCAGATGGTCGAGGCCATAGATCGCGTAACCCAGCGGGACCAGGTGGTTGACCACGTTCATGTAGCGCCCGGAATGCTCGCCCAGCCCGTGGACGACCAGGATCGCCGCCTTGGGCTCGCCCTCCGGCAGCCAGGCCTGATAGTAGATGCGGGCGCCGCGCGCGCCCCGGAACTCGCCCTCGATGTGCTGCACAGTGCTCCTTTGCCGTTGCGTGATATAAAGAACGGGCCAGCGCGTGTCCCGGCGCTGGCGGTCCCGCCTTGACCGGCGGGGTAATCCATGCTACACTCTCGACGCTTCGCACCGCTATGCTTGGAGGTCTCATGTCCCCTGCGCGCCGTCGTATCAATGCCTACCACTCGCCCTACACCTACTATGGCGGCATCGCCGCCGCGCTGGGGCTGGTCGCCTTTCTCGCGCTCTATTACGGCACCACCTGGAACCCCTACGGCGCCTGGGTGGCCGCCTGGAGCGGCGTGACGCTCCTTTTCTACGGCTATGACAAGTGGCAGGCCGTCTCGAACGGGCGGCGCGTGCCCAAGCTGGTGTTGCACGCCCTGGCGCTGGCGGGCGGGTTCCTCGGCGGCTGGGCCGGGATGGTCGTCTTCCGCCACAAGGTGCGCCAGGGCGAGTTCTGGCTGGTGCTCATCCTGGCGACGCTGGTCCACGCGGGTCTCGTCTACGTGTGGTTTGTGGGGTAGGCGACCCTACCCCAGCTCGTCCACGTTGCCCACGAGAGATTGCACGTTGAGCGGGAGCTTGTTAAAGCACTCCACCCGCTTGCCGAACTTGCCCAGGGTGTTTTCCACCACCACGTAATCCATCCCCGGGATCACCACGTCGTCCCAACGGTCGCCCACGCCGCGGATGGCGACGTCGAGCATGGTGACGATCTGGCGGCCCAGCGGCGCCTCGGAATCGAGGGTGATCGCCCCGTAGAACTCTTGACATTCGGTGTAGCCGCCGTTGTGGGTGCCGGTGTAGGGCTTTTGCTGCTCCAGGGCGACGGGCCGGCCCAGGCGCTCGGCCACCTCGTCGGCGCGGAAGCGGAAATAGTCCACCAGCGCCTGCTCCTGCACCCGGGCGGGGAGATTTTCGGCGGCGACGCGGCAATAGGCGTCATAGCCCACGCGGTAAGCCTCCTCCACCAGGTCGAACCAGAAGCGCTGCTCGGGGGTCACCTGCTCGGGGCGGGGCACGGCGATGGCCGAGCGGCGGATGCACGAGTTGAGCCCGTCGCGCTTGGGGGCCACGCCCAGGTGGACATAATCGCCCGCGGCGATGGGGCGGTTGAGCGCCTTGCCGATGAGGGTGCGGCAGGCGACGTTGGACCCCACCATGATGTCCCAGCCGTTCTCCTCCGCGCCCAGCTCCTTGCCCACGAAATAGCCCCAACTCGCCACCTGCGTCTCCAGCAGGCCAGGCCGCAGCACCGCCAGCATGGCGCGCATCATGGCGTCGGCGATGGCGTTGGCGTCGCGAATGAGCCGCATCTCGGCGTCGGATTTCTCATACTTGATGCGGAAGTAGAGCTCTTGGGCGTCCACCACGTTCTCGGCGCCGACGAGGCGCTCCAGGTAGCGCACCACGGCGTCCGGGACCACCTGGCGGGGGGTGAGCAGGCCGATGCGGCGCACCGGGCCGCCCGCCGCGGCGGACAGCACGTCCTCCAGCCGCTCGGCGTTGATGGGGTACTTTTCGTCGGCGAGCTGCAAGAGCTCGGCCTTGTGGACCTTGGCCCCCGCGCGGGGCGCGAGCTGCTCGGCGACGTAGCCGCCCTCCAGCCCGGCGATGATGTGAAAGCCGGTGGCGCCGAGGGCCCCGGCCACCTGCTCGATGCTGACGTTGGTGTTGCCGCCCAGGTAGGGGACGTCGCCGTCATAATGCTCGTCGGAAAAGACGAACCCCACCTGGAGATCGCGCCGGGCCAGCTCTTGCTGCACCAGCCGCTGGCGGCGAATGTACTCGCGCGTCGGCACGGCCAAGTCCTTGTCCACCGTATCGTAACGCTCCAGCACGCGCAAGACCTTGTCGAAATCCTCGCGCAGCTCGCTGGCGCGTGATGCGCCGATCCCTGTCATCTCGACCTCCTTTTGCTCCAACCACGAAATACACGAACCACACGAAACAAGAGAGATAGCTCCAGCTTGTGTGTTTCGTGTGGTTCGGGGTTACGTTTTCTTGAGCCCGTCGATGCCCTCGATCATCCGGCGATAGGGGGCGTAATCCAGCGAGGGGCGAGGATCGTAGCCCAGGTAGGCCTCGATGACCCGGTCGCCCAGGCGGCGGGCCCGGCGGGCGGCCAGCAGCCCCTGGATGATCTGCCCCTGCGAGGCCCATTTGGCCAGGGCTGCGGCGATGAGCTCCTCCGCCGCCAGCGGCGCCGCGATGGCCCGGTCGCCGCGGACCTTGGCGGAGCGCCCGGCTACCAGGGCGTCCTCCGGCGTGAAATCGCCCCAGACGGCATAGACCGTCACCGAGCGGACGGGGGCGGCCAGGCCACAATCGGCCAGCACCGGATCGCCCACCTGGGGGGCGTCATAGGCCCCGGCGCGGAAGGCGGCCTCGTGGTCAATGTGCTCGCGGTAGCCGTTGGGGATCATCAGGCGGGTGATGCCAAGTTGCCGCAGGGTCAGCAGGAGCTGGCTCATGGTCCCTTGCTGGCCGCCAGGGAGGAGCCAGCCGACCCAGCCGTTCAGGCTGAAATCGGGATAATCAAAGTGCCGGACGCGCTCGGGCGGGATGCCCAGCGCGCCATAGGCGGCGGCCGTCTCGCCGCGGCGGGTCTCGACGATGGTGGTGCGCTGCTCGGGGCGGCTATAGCCGGCGCGGCCATCGCAAAAGATGCACGGGTAGACCGGCGCGCCGTGGGCCTGGGCGGCGAGGATGGCATAGCCCGCGCCCAGGATGCCGTCATCGTCGTGGGGGCAGAGCACGGCGATGCGCTCGTCGCCTGGCTGCCAGCCGGGAAAGAGGGTGTTGATGTCGCCGCTGCGCCGGCGGCGTTGCAGGTCGTAATAGGCGAAATCGGTGGGTGCGAACATGGTTGGCTCCTCTGCGCGATGACCTGACAGGTTCCCGCCGGGGGCTTGTCCACCTGCGGCCTCGCTTCGTCCGCGAGTCTCGCTGCGACGGCCGTGCCGCAGGAACCTGTCAGGTCGGGTCGGTCACTTCCTACGCCTTGGCCGCCTGGATCTTGCGGATGGCGGTGGCGATATCCTCCATGGCCCGGCGGTCGGCCAAGAGCTGCCACTGGTTGAGCCAGACGGTCTCCTCGCAGGCCTTTTCGCAGGCAGGGCAGGGCTCTTGCGTGGGCAGGTCGCCCTGCGGCTCCTCCCAGGGCTGGAGCAGACCGTTGCGCTCGGCCAGCAGCCGCCGGTAGCCGACGGCGCGGTAAAGCGGCTGGTAGCCGGGGCTGCAAGGGATGCCCTCGGCCTGCAGCGTCTTGATCAAGTCGGCGCGGGGCAGCCCGCCAAAGGACGCGGCCTGATAGTTGAACATGTAGAGGTGCAGCGCGCTGGAGGTCACCTGCGGCGGGCGCTGGCGCGGGGTGATGCCGGGGATCTCGTCCAGCATCTCGTCCAGGCAGGCGGCGTTGGCCTCGCGCAGCGCCAGATGCTCGGGGAGGCGCTCCAACTGGGCCAGCAGGATGGCGGCCTGGAACTCGGTCATGCGATAGTTGTAGCCGGTGAAGGGCGGCTCGTGGCGGGAGCGGGTCGGCGAGCGCCCGGCGTTGTGCAGCGCCCAGACCCGCTCGTAAAGGTCGGCGTCGTTGGTGACGATGAAACCACCCTCGCCAGCGTTGATGTTCTTGCTGGCCTGGAAGGAAAAGCCGCCGAGCTGGCCCAGCGCGCCCACGCGCTTGCCTGCCCAGGCGGCGCCCCAGGCCTGGCAGGCGTCTTCCACCACGGGGAGGCCGTGGCGCTTGGCCACGGCGAGGATGCCGTCCATGTCGGCGGGCTGGCCGCCGATGTGCACCGGCATCAGCGCCTTGGTGCGCGGGGTGATCCGTCGCTCCACGTCCGCCGGGTCGAGGTTGAGCGTCCCCGGCTCGACGTCGGCCAGCACCGGCAAGGCGCCGACCTGAAAGATGGCTGCCGCCGAGGCGGTAAAGGTGTACGACGAGGTGATGACCTCATCGCCGGGGCCGACGCCCAGCGCCAGCAGCGACAGCTCGAGCGACGAGGTGCCGCTGGGGACGCACATGCCATAGGCGGCGTGCTGATAGGCGGAGAATTTCTTCTCGAACTCGGCGATCTTGCCGTTGCCACGGTCATTCCAGACGCCGGAGTGCAGGACCTCCAGCAGGGCCTTTTCCTCCCGCTCGTCCCACATGGGCCATGAGGGCCACGGAGCAACTCGGACGGGTGTCCCGCCATCGATTGCCAGCTTCTCGCTCACGTTTGATCCTCCTTCGGAAATGGTACACGGATTTCACAGATCGCACGGATCAGGCCACCGGCTCGTCCGCGCGCGCCTTCATGTCGGCGATCAGGGCGTCCCAGTGGGGCCGCAGGAACGCTGGGCGGTCCAGGCTGTCCAGCGCGTAATAGCCCGTGGCGCGCTGGAGTTGCAGGACGGCGGTGATCATGGTCTCCTCGTTTTCGCCCGCCTCGGCCAGGGGCAGCCCCGCGGCGTCGCGGATGAACGACTGGCCGCTGGAGGTCTGCGCGCCATCGGGCGACTGGCCGACGGTGTTGGCGACGCAATGAAAGATCATGGTCGTGGGGCCGATGGGCTGCTGCGCCCGGCCGGAGACGCGTTTCCAGTGGACCGCCTCGATGGTATCCGAGCTGCACGAAGGGTGCCAAAAGATCTTGGCCCCGGCCATGGCGGGCAGGCGGTATAGCTCGGGGTGGCGCCCGTCGCGGCAGATCGCCAGCGCGCAGGGGATGCCGTCCAGCTCGAACCAGGCGATTTTCCCTCCGGGGCGGCAGTACTTGCGCTCATCCTCGCCGGCGAGGTGGGTCTTGGCGTACTCGTAGACGATCCTGCCGGTGGGGTCGATGACGTGGGCGACGTTCAGGCAGCGGTCGTCGGTGTTTTGGATGGTGCCGACGATGGCCCAGAGCCCGGCGCGGGCCACGGCGCCCTGCACCTCGGCCAGCGCCTCGCGCACCACCCGCCGGGGCAGGGTGAGCAGGTAGGGGAAATAGTAGCTGGTCAGGTTGGCCTCCGGGAAGAGGACCACGCGGCTCCCCTCCTCGGCGGCGAGCCGGATATAGTCCAGCGTCAGCTCCAGGTTGCGCTCCAGCGGCTTGGCCCAGTGCATCTGCACGCAGGAGACCTGCAGCGTGTCGGGCAGGGTCATCGATTCTCTCCTTCGCCCGACCTGACAGGTTCCAGCGGAGCTCGCTGTTGTGGATCGCACCGCTCTTGCAGCGAGGAGCTGCGCTTGGAGACTAACGTCCAGAACCTGTCAGGTCGATGCCTACTAGATCGTTAACAGTCGCTCGTGGGCGGCGAAAAGCTCGTCCACCATCTTGCGCATCTCCGGCAGCGAGACGCAGGCCTGGGTCAGCGGGTCGAGCTGGACCGCGCGATAGACCAGCTCCCGGTCGTGGGTGAGCAGGGCGCGCACCGCCAGCTCTTGCACCGTGATGTTGCTCCGGTTGAGCCCGGCCAGCTCGGGGGGCAGGTCGCCGACATAGCAGGGGTGCACGCCGGTGGCGTCCACCAGGCAGGGAACCTCCACGGCGCAATCGGGCGGCAGGTTGGTGATGAGCCCCGTGTTGCGCACGTTGCCGTTGAAGCAATAGGGGACGTTGGTCTCCATGGCGTTCATGATGTTCACCGAGTATTCGGCGCTGCGCTTGAGCGGGAGCTCCACCTCGCCGGAGAGGATGCCCTGCTGGCGCGACTCGCGGTCCCGCCGCGCCTGGATAAAGCTCTCGATGTGCTGGGCGGCGGTGCGGCCGGTGGCCTCGATGAGCGCGGGGGTGCGGCGAAAGTAGGGCACATACTCGGACATGTGGGTGCTGGACTCGGTGACGAAATAGCCAAAGTAGCGCATGATCTCCCAGCGGACCTTGTCCTTCTCATAGATGGCGGGGTCGTCCATGGCCTTCCAGAGCAGCGGATAGGCATCCTCCTTTTTCCAGTTGAAGCGGAGGAACCAGGCCATGTGGTTGATGCCCGCCACCCAATAATTGACCTCGTCCGCGGGGGCGCCGATGTACTCGGCCAGCCGGCGGGCGGTGCCCTGGACGCTGTGGCACAGGCCGACGTTGGCGATGGTGCTGGCGTCGTTGGCGAGGATGCAGTTCATCGCCATGGGGTTGGTGTGCTGGATGAGCTGGGCGTCCGGGCAGAGCGCCTCCATGTCCCAGAGGATGTCGAGGATGGCGGGGCCGTTGAGGAGAAAGTAAAAGATGCCGCCCGGGCCCAGGGTGTCGGCGACGGTCTGCTCCACGCCGTACTTGGCGGGGATCTGGCGGTTGATGATGGCGGGCTCCTCGCCGCCGACGCGGATGGACATGACCACATAGTCGGCGCTGGGGAGGGCCTCGCGGCGGTCGGTGGTGGCGATGATGGTGGCGCGCGAGCCGGCCTTCTCCACCAGCCTCCGCCCCATGGCGGCGGCGATGGCCAGTTGCTCGGGGCTCGTGTCCACCAGGACGATGGTGGAATCCTGCAGGGAGGGGAAGGTGAGGATGTCGGCGGTGAGGCGGCTGCCGAACCCGCTTCCCGCGCCGATCAGCACGATCTTGGGCATGTTCGCTCGCTCCTTTGCTGTGGTTGCCAGTGGCGCCATTATACCGTGGTTCGGCGATCCTGGCGAACCGCCTGCGCGGTTTGCATGATCGTCTAGACAAAAAGGGCTTGCTCGGGTATAATTGCGTGATCGGCGCGCATTTTAGCACCATCGGGGACACGCGCCAAGAGGGAAAGCATGACCCTTGAAGGAGAGCAGAACAGGCCCAACCTGGGGGCCGAAGCGCGCCAGCTTGTGCGCGGGCTGGGCCGGGGAACCATGTCCGTCGCGGCTTATGACACAGCCTGGATCGCCCGGCTGCCGCGCTGGGACCAGCCGGACCGCCCGGCCTATCCCGAGGCGCTGGATTGGCTGCGCGCCAACCAATGGCCCGACGGCAGTTGGGGCGGCGAGCAAGAGTACTATTACGACCGGGTGATCTCGACGCTGGCGGCGGTGCTGGCCCTCGCGCAGGCCGGCCAGCCTGGCCGCGATCGCCACCGCTGCGAGCGTGGGATCGGCTACATCTGGCAGCGGGCCGACCGGCTGAACCACGCTCCCTACGAGACGGTGGGGTTCGAGCTGATCGTGCCGGCGCTGGCGGAGGAGGCGGGGCTGGCGGGGATCCAATTGCCCACCTCCGGGCTGGCGCGGTACCAGGAGATTCGCGCGCGCAAGCTATCGCGCATCCCGGCGCAGATGCTCTACTCCCCCTATAACCCGGCGATCTATTCCCTCGAGTTCATGGGTGCGGGGCTGGACCCGCAGTCGGCGGCGGGGGCGCTGCAGGGCAACGGCTCCATTGGCAACTCGCCCTCGGCCACGGCCTATTTCCTCCGACAGCATGGACCCCACCCGCAAGCGGAGGGCTACCTGACGGAGGTGATGGGGTCCGACTCGGGCGGGGCGGCCTTTTCCTACCCGCTGGAAATCTTTGAGCGAGCCTGGGTGTTATACAACCTGGAGCAAGCCGGGCTGCTGCCGGAGGTGCGCGAGGAGGCCCGCCCCCATCTGGATTACCTGCGGGCCAGTTGGGACGAGGAGCGGGGCGTCTCCTTCTCGCGCTGGTACGCCCCGTGCGACCTGGACGACACCGCCACCACCTTCAAGGTGCTCTGCGAGGCGGCCAAGCTGCTGGGGGCGCCCGAGTACCGGGTGGGCCTCCGGACCTTTGCCCCCTACGCCGAGGCGGACCATTACCGCACCTTTCTCTTCGAGACGGACCCTTCGGTGAGCTCGAACATTCACCTGCTGGACGCGCTGGTGGGGTGCGAGGAGCCGGAGGCGGCGGCGATGATCGAGGTGATCGTTCGCTTTCTGGCCCGCATGCGGACCATGGAGACCTTCTGGTTTGACAAGTGGCACGCTTCGCCCTATTATGCGACTGGGCACGCCATTTTGGCGGCGGCGGGCCGGCGCCCCGAGCTGGTGAGCGATTCGGTGCGCTGGATCCTGCACACGCAGAACCCCGATGGCTCGTGGGGGCACTATCGGCGGCCCACGGTGGAAGAGACCGCCTATTGCCTGCAGGCGCTGGTCGCCTACCAGCGGGCCCAGGGCGGCCTGCCGGCGCAGGCGATGCACAAGGCGGCGGCCTATCTGCGCGGCCATCGCCATGAGCGGCGGCATCCGCCGCTGTGGATCGCCAAAACGTTGTTTGCCCCGCTCAATATCATCGAGTCCGCGATCATCGGCGCGCTGGCCATGTACGAGGCGCTCTAGCTGCAGCGTCGCCCTGGGTCGGGAGGACCGAAAGCACAAGAATGGCAAGGCTCCTGGAACGCATCTTGGACGTCAACACCGATGATCCCGAGGCTCGGCGGCGGGGGCGTTTCCTCAACGTGTGCCTGCTGGCGATCCTGCTGGGCTCGGCCACATTGGGCCTGCTGAACCTGTTCGAGTTCTTTGGCGGGTCCGACCCCATGGCGGACAATATGGCGCTCTATGCGATGCTGGGCCTGATCGGGAGCCTGGTCGCCTTCGCGCTGAACAAACGCCGGCTGCACAGCCTGGCCGGTTACCTCTCTCTGCTGCTGATCATTTACCTGGTCACCTCCGCCACGCGCCCCGCGAGGTACATCTTTGAGGGCTCTACCATCCTGGCCTACGTGCTGCCCATCATCATGGCCAGCGTCATCCTGGCGCCGGGGAGCAGCTTTGTCATCACCACGGTCATCAGCGTGGTGCTGCTGGTGGTGGCGAGGCTGGCGGGCATCACGGATGACCCGACGCCGGAGACCATCGCCACGCTGTATATGCTGGCGCTGGTGGCCTATCTCTCGGCGCGCAGCCTGAACCAGGCGCTGCGGGAGGCGCGAGAGCGGGCCCAGGAGCTCCACGAGATCAACGAGGCGCTGGACCAGCGCGTGGCCGACCGCACGCGGGACCTGGCGCAGGCCAACCGCGACCTCAGCCGGGCGCTGCAACGCGAGCACTCGGAATCCAGCAAGAACCAGGCGATCCTCTCCAGCATCGCCGATGGCGTCATCGTCTTTGACGAGCAGGGCCGCGCCGTGGTCGCCAACCCAGCCATGGAGCGGATGCTGGTGATGCCCATGTCGGGGATCCTGGGCAAGGACATCCGCGAGCTGATCTATACGGAGGACGACCCCAGCGCGCGCGAGATGATCGATGCGGCCTTTGCGAAGGAGGCCTCCATCCCGGCGCGGTTCAACTTTGAGCAGGGCAAGCAGATCATCGCGACGAGCCTGGCGCAGGTGGCGCTCCCCGGCGAGCTGCGCGGGGTGGTGGGCGTCTTTCACGACGTGACCAAAGAGGTGGAGGCGAACCGGGCCAAGAGCGAGTTCGTGTCCACCGTCTCGCACGAGCTGCGCACGCCGCTGACCTCCATCAAGGGGTACGCGGACCTGTTGTTCATGGAGGCGGTGGGGCCGCTGAACGACCGGCAGCGCAATTTCCTCAACACCGTCAAGACCAACGCCGACCGGCTGAACGCCCTGCTGAACGATCTGCTGGAAATCTCGCGCGCCGAGACGGGGCGGATGCGGTTGGACGTCAAGGACATGGACCTGGCCGAGATCATCGCCGACGTGGCCAACAGCCTGCGCCCGCAGATCGACAAGAAGGGGCAGCAACTGGCGCTCGAGCTGGACGAGAGGCTGCGCCCGGTGCGCGGCGATCGCGCCCGGCTGACCCAGGTGCTGGTGAACCTGCTGAGCAACGCCAATCGCTACACCCCGGCTGGGGGGAGCATCACCGTGCGCGCCAGGCAGCGCCAGAACGAGCTGCAGGTGGACGTGGTGGACACCGGCATCGGCATCTCGGCGCAGGACCGCGCCAAGCTCTTCCAGCGCTTCTTCCGGGCCAACGACCCCCGGGTGAGCGAGGTGGTGGGCACGGGGCTGGGCCTCTCCATCACCAAGATGCTGGTGGAGATGCACGGCGGCAAGGTCTGGGTGGAGAGCACGCTGAACGCGGGGAGCACCTTCTCCTTCTCGTTGCCCACGACGCCGGCGGCGGGCGAGACCGGCCCGGCAGGGGCCGAGACGGTGATCCTCCCCGCCCGGCCCGAGCCCAAGCCGGGGGCCAAAAAGGTGCTGGTGGTGGACGACGACCCCGGCATCGCCGACTTGATCCGGTACTATTTGCAGAGCGCGGGGCACCAAGCCGTGCTGGCGAGCCGGGGGCAGGAGGTCATGGCGGCGGCGCTGCGGGAAAAGCCCGACCTGATCATCCTCGACGTGCTGCTGCCGGACGAGAACGGGTTCGAGGTGTTGCGCGAGCTCAAGGACGAGCCCAAGACGCTGGAGATCCCGGTGGTGATCCTCTCAGTGATCCATGACCAGGAGACGGGGTTCCAACTGGGGGCAGTGGACTATTTGGTCAAGCCCTTGCAGGGCGAGCAGTTGCTCTCCTCTATCGGAAGGATCTTTGATGAGGTGGAGCCGCTCAGCCCGCCGCGCATCCTGGTGGTGGACGACGAGCCGGACATTCGCGGGTGGCTGCGCGAGTCGCTGGGAGCGGCGGGGTACGTGGTGGATGAGGCGAGCAACGGGGCCGCGGCGCTGGAGCGGATCGCCCAGGCCAGGCCGAGCCTGATCCTGCTGGACCTGGCGATGCCGGTGATGGATGGGCGGACGGCTATCCGGCAGCTCAAGAGCGACAAGGCCACTTGCGACATCCCCATCATTGTGCTGACCGCCAGCTCGGTGGAGAAGGAGCGGGATAGCCTGCAGCTCTTGGGGATGGGCGCGCGGCGGTTCCTGACCAAGCCGATCTCGGCGCAGATGCTGGTGGAAGAGATCCAGCGGCAGCTCTAGGCCGCGGGACGCGGGCCGCGGGACGCGGGACGTGGCAGATGGGGAGGGCGGAGATGGCGACAACGGGGGGAGCGCCAGCGGAGCTGGGTTGCTCGGTGGAGCAGCTCGACCCCTATTACCGCTACGCCGACCGCGACCAGATCGCGCAGTTCGCCCAGCTCTGCCCGGCGCTGGTGCCGCTGCTGCTGGAGGCGGCGAAGGAGATCGCCCGGCACTTTGACGAGCCCGAGCTGGTGCTGGAGGTGGTGGAGGGGCTGACGGCGGAGGAGCAAGGGCTGGTGGTCTCGATCAACACCGACTTGCCGCCGGAAGAGGCGATGGCGCGGATGGACCGCTTCGACGAGGAGTGGTGGGTGGACGTGCAGGACCGGGCGCAAGGGCGCGTGTGCATCGACGTGGAGTTCCGATGAGCTTTGAGTGGGCCGCCTACCTGGAACTGGCCGAGAACCTCGCCGGCACGCCGGAGGACGATCCCTGCCTGGAGGCCAAGCTGCGCTCCGCCATCAGCCGCGCCTACTATGCGGCCTTTTGCACCGCGCGCAACCACATCCGCGACGTGGAGGGCGAGTCGGTCCCGCAAAGCCCGCGCATCCACGAGTTCGTGAGCGCGCATTTCAAGGTGGAGAGCGACCACTCGCACCGGGATGTGGGGGTGAACCTGGATCGGCTGCGGCTGATCCGCAACCGGGCCGATTACGACGACGACCTGGACGGGCTCAAGGCGATGGCGCAAAAGGCGCTGCACCGCGCCCAACACGTGATCAACCGGTTGGAGGGCCTTCCCTAAGAAGCATCCTCTCATCTTGCGTCATAGCATACCGTGCCTTCGCGCAGCGCCTGGGCATAGATATAGGCGGGGTTACCGCCGTGCCGCTTCAGCGTGTTCGCGCCTACAACGATCAGGTCAACGGCGGCCTCGATGCGGCGATCCAGGAGGGCGCGATACAGGCGCCGTGAGATGACCCGCTCGTTCCCCACCTCGCCCATCACGACCATGAGATCATAGTCGCTGTCCTCGCGGGCGCGGCCGCTTGCCCTGGAGCCAAAGAGGACGACTCGCTGCGGCTTGACCGTATCCACGATGGTCTCCACTATCTCGGCGATCTGCTCGTTCTGCAATGCCAACTGGGTCATCTCACACCTCCAGGCAAGGTACCTCGCCTTTCCAGCCAATGGCCGCTCGCGACAGGTACCACGTCCGGCCCATGTCGGCGCTCCCCTGATAGAAAAGGTGGTAACTCCCGTCGTCGTCCACCAAGACGTAGGGATGGCCCGACTCACAGGCGTTCCAGGCCCCTGGCGCGCCGTGGGCCAGCAGCGGGCGGTTGGAGAGCCGGCGCCAGCGCAGCCCGTCCTCGCTGACCGCGCAGCCGATCTGCTGCGGCTTGCAGTTATAAGCTCCCCCATAAAAGAGGTAGAACCTCCCCTCGTGGATACAGGTCGCGGGGGCCTCGATGCACTCTTGCTCCCAGTCCAGCTCGGGCCGGAGGATCGGCGCGTCGCAGCGCTGCGTCCAGGCGGCGCGGGAAAAGTCGGAGTCCAGCGGCGCTGTGGCCACGCCCAGCATCTGCACGGTCATGGTGGGGTCGCGGGTGGCCCAATAAAGGTAGAGCGTCCCGTCGCGCGCCACCACGTCCGCATCGATGGCGCGGCCGGCGTTCCAGTCGCCGGCCGGGCGAAAGATGGGGTTGGTGGGGTCGCGCTGGAAGCCCAGCCCATCCTCCGACCAGGCGTGGCAGATGGCGTCGCGGCGCCAATTGCCGTAGGTCTGGTAAAAGAGGTGGATCTTGCTACCGAGCACGATGGCCCCCGGCGCGCAGATGCCCTTGCCCTCGATCTCTCCCTCGGGCGGTATCTCGCCCACGCGCTCCCAATGCTCCAGGTCGGGGCTGGCGGCGATGCCGATGCCATAGCCGTCGCCCGGCCGCCCGTCGCCGTGGGGCGGGAGCGAGTAATAGAGCAGGTAGCGGCCCCCCCAGCGCACCACGGCGGGGTCTTTGGAAAAGGGCCGTCCTCTGGATGTGTCAGCGTAGAGCATGTGGCACCTCGTGGGTTGTGGGGCAATTCATGAATTGCCCCCACGATTCGTCATCTTACGCCCTTGGGTCGGGCACATGGCCGTTGGTGTGCTCCCAGATGCGCAGGCCGAAGCGGCTGAGCAGGATGGGGAGGCTGCGGAAGAGCGGGTTGGCCGCCTCGATCTCGGCGATGAGCGTCCGCTTGTCGCTGGAGAGGTCGCCGCAGAGGAGGGTGATGGAGCCGCCCTCGCCGCCGGCGCCGTTGACCTTCCAGCCCAACGCCCCGGCGCGCCGCGCGATCTCGATGATCTGGCGGGCGTCGGCGCTGACCAGGTCCGGGTGCAGGTTGGCTTGCGCCTCGGTGTTGATGACCATGGCCTGCCCCAGGGCGGCGAAATCCCCGGCATAGAGGGCGTCACGGGCCATGGGAGCGGTGCGGCGCAGCGCCTCCAGCCGGGCGCAATCGGGGCCGGCGTCCTCCAGCTCGCGAATGACCTTCTCGTGTACCTGGGAAGAGCTGTGCGATTTGCCGAGAAAGATGAGGGCCAGCCGCCGCTCCAGCTCCCACCAGGTGGGGTTGGCGATGAGGATCGGCGAGACGGTGGCGTGGGGGTAGGTGTACATGTCGATATAGTTGATCCCGCCGTAGGCCGAGCAGAGCTGGTCTTGGATGCCGCTCTGCTGCTTGAGGAGCTGCACCTCCACCAGGTGGGCGATGTGGGCGATCTCGTGGGGAGTGCGGCGGCCGGGGGTGAGGCAATCGAGGGCGCCGATGAGCGCCACGCTGACCGCCGCCGAGGTCCCGGTGGAGCAGCCGGCGGGCGCCTCGGAATAGATGCTGATCTGCAGCGCCATGTCGTCCGGGACGTGCATGTATTGGATGGCGGCCTCCAGCAGGGGGTGGCGGCCAAAACTGCGGGCGTCCGGCTGGATGGCGTAGCGCTCGCCATAGTTCTCGGCGTAGAGGATCACGCGCTCGGGGAGGGCGTCCCGCGGAAAGATCTCGATCTGCACCTCGACATAGGGATAGACGCCGATATTAAAGATGCGACCGTGTCCGGCGAACCAGGTATCCGTCCACCCGCCCAGGTCGCAGATGCGGATGGGGGCCACGCTGTTGATCACGCGCAGGGGCTGCACCTTGCTCTCGCTCATCCTCTTCCTCCCGCCAGGTCATGGGCCTCTGGCAGGCATTGTAGTCGGGCCGGCGATCTCGGCAAGTGGGGGCGGAGGCGGCGCAAAAGCGCGCCAGGCCGTAACGAAAGCGCCCGAAAAGCGTCAATTATGGCGAGATGCGAACGATCACGGCGCACCCTGGTGGGGGCCACGGGCGCGAGCGGGGATGGACGGATGGATGCCAACAAAGCCAAGGCGCGTGGCCGCAAGACGGTGATCTATGGGGTTCCCCGGGTCGAGATCGCGGAGCAAGAGCTCCGCGCGAACCTGGAGCTGCTGGACAAGATCCTGGCCTCCTATGAGCGGACCGTGGAAGGGCTGACGCGGGTGCTGCTGCCCCCCGAGGGCGAGGAAGAGCACGTGCCGGACAGCGAAGCCACGTAGGCTCTGCTGCTCGATCAGCCCAGGTAGACATCCTGCGCCAGCAAGGCTGCGCGCAATTGGGCGGCGTCTACCCCGCGCGGGGCGACCCCCGCCAGCGCGGCGAGCCCCGCCGCCGTCCCGCCAGCCTGGCCGGTGGCCAAGCACGGGACGATGAGCCGCAGCGTGTTCCCCGCGAAATAGTCGCACGAGACGCACCGCCCCACCACGACCAACCCATCCACGCTTTCCGGCACCAGGGCGCGATAGGGGACGTCCCAGCGCAGCCCCGGCAGCTTGTAGGTCGGGCCCCAGTCAGGGAAGTAGAGCCCCAGCCGCGCGACGCCATCCTCGAAGAGGCGGCCGCCGCGGATGTCCTCGTCGGTGAGCACGTACAGCCCGCGGAGACGCCGCCCCAGCCGGACGCCGAACTGGGGGAAGGTGACGGGGATGCGCGCCCCCTCCCAGCCGGGCATGTTCTGCCGCAGGTACATGAGCGAGCGGAAGGCGTCCCGGCGCATCTCGTTCTCGGCGCGGGTGAGCTGCTCGGCGTCCGCGCAGTCGATCCCCTTGATCAGCCTGTTGCGCCGGGGCAGGCCGCCGCCGTTGCGGCGCTTGGCCTCGGCCATGATCTCGTCGTATTCCTCGGG
>Ga0123330_1000576_pt1 | contig 41688 bp, 40 predicted proteins | sample BioC13SIPDNA_2_FD_89704 | JGI IMG/M metagenome (GOLD analysis project Ga0123330, IMG submission 89704) | Anaerobic biogas reactor microbial communites from Washington, USA - Biogas_R2_A C13 SIP DNA | ecosystem: Engineered > Bioreactor > Anaerobic > Unclassified | place: Washington, USA... | reverse complement strand
TGGGGGCGGGCACCAACCGCATGAATATTTACAACGTGCGCCGCCTGACGGCGGGCCTGGCCGATTACCTCAAACAGCAGCCCGGCGCCGCCCGCCGGGGCGTGGTCATCGGCTACGACAGCCGCCGCATGTCGCCGGAGTTTGCCCGGGAGGCCGCGCTGGTGTTCGCGGCGCGGGGCGTGAAGGCGCTGCTGTTTGACGCGCTGCGCCCGGTGCCCATTGTCAGCTACGCCGTGCGGCACCTGAAGGCCGCGGCCGGCGTGGCCATCACCGCCAGCCACAACCCCCCGCAGTACAACGGCTACAAGGTGTACGGCGCCGATGGCGCGCAGGTATCGCCCGAGGCCGCCCAGGAAATCAGCGGGCTGGTGTTCTCGCTGGATTATGACGAGTGCCTGCCCATGGACGAGCGTGCCGCCCGCCACGACGGCCTGCTCACAACCATCGGCAACAAAGAGGTAGACGACGACTACATCCGCATGGTGCTGGGCCTGTTAGTGGACCCGGACCTGGTGCGCACCCAGGGCAGCCGGCTCAACATCGTCTACACCCCGCTGCACGGCAGCGGCAATGTGCCCGTGCGCCGCGCGCTTAAGGAGGCCGGCATCACCCAGGTATCCGTGGTGCCCGAGCAGGAGATGCCGGACCCGGACTTCCCCACCGTCAAGGCCCCCAACCCGGAGGACCCGGCAGCCTTCCAGCTGGCCATCCCGCTGGCGGATAAGGTGGGCGCCACGGTGATCTTCGGCACCGACCCGGACTGCGACCGCCTGGGCGTGTGCGTGAAGGACGCGCAGGGCACCTTCCACACCCTGACGGGCAACCAGATCGGCTGCCTGCTGCTGCACCACATCCTCAGCGGCAAAAAGGAGGCCGGCACGCTGCCCCGGGACGGCGCCGCCTGCAAGAGCATCGTGTCCACCGAGATGGCGCGCGCCATCTGTGATGACTACGGCGTGGCGCTGTTTGACACGCTGACGGGCTTCAAGTTCATCGGCGAGGTGATGGAGCGCTTTGAGGATACGGGCAGCCACCAATTCCTCTTCGGGTTTGAGGAGAGCTTTGGCTACCTGTCGGGCAACCAGGTGCGCGACAAGGATGCCGTCAACGCCTCCCTGCTGATCGCGGAAGCCGCCTGCGCCGCCCAGGCCGAGGGCATCACGCTGTACGAGCGCCTGCAGGCGCTGTACCGCCGCTATGGCTACTACAGCGAGCGCGTGCTCTCCAAGACTTTGCCCGGCAAGGACGGCCTGGAGGACATGAAGGCCATCATGAAGCATCTGCGCGCCAACCCGCCCCATCAGGCCGGCCCCTTCCGCGTGGTGGCCGTGCGCGACTACCTCAAGGGCACCCGCGTGCAGGACGGCCACACCCACAAGCTGGATTATGCCCCCTCCAACGTGCTGTACTACGAGTTGGAGGGCGGGCACTGGTTCTGCGTGCGCCCCAGCGGCACCGAACCCAAGATCAAGCTATACGTCAACACCCGGGCCAATGGCTCCATGCAGGAGGCCGAGGCCCAGGGCGCCCAGCTGATGGCGGCCTGCGAGGCCATGCTGGTGCATGGATAACGCTGTGATGCGCCCGGCATTGATCATCCGCAAGGCGCAGGAGCAGGACATTTCGGGTATCGCCGCCATCTATGACGCCATCCTGGCGGAGGAGGAGGCCGGCCGCCGCAGCGTGGGCTGGCAGCGAGGCGTTTACCCCACCGAGCACACGGCCCGCGCCGCCCTGCGGGCGGGCGACCTCTACGTGATGGAAGCGGAGGGCCGCATCGTGGCCTCCTGCCGCATCAACCGGCATCAGGAGGACAGCTACGCCGGCTTCCAATGGCAGCACCCGGCCAGGGACGAGGAGGTCATGGTGCTGCACACGCTCACCGTGGCTCCCTGGGCCGAGGGCAGGGGGCACGCCAAGGCATTCGTGCGCTTTTATGAAGACCACGCGGCGCAAAACGGCTACCCCTGCCTGCGCATGGATACCAACGCGCGCAATACCGCCGCCCGCAGCATGTACCACAAGTTAGGCTACGCCGAGCGCGGCATCGTGCCCACCACCTTCAACGGCATCACAGGCGTGATGCTGGTGGGGCTGGAGAAGCGGATCAGCGACCCTCCGCCGGACGGCGCAGCGCCATAGGCCAACTATGTTCTTTACAATATCCGGCTTGCCCCATGCAGGCCGGTTTTTTGTGCGCCCGGCGCAGATGGGACCCGTATGTTTAGACAGCCTTTTCTCGTGTTATACAGTGAATAGAAGCCGTTCCCCCGCAACCCACAAGGAGGAATCATGAAACAAGACAAACGCGTACTCATTTTCATCGCGCCGCTGTTTGACGAGCGGGAGTTCATCTACCCCTACTACCGCCTGCTGGAAGCCGGATACACAGTAGATGTGGCAGGCCCCAAGGCCGGCAGCTACAAGGGCAAGACCGATTTCAGCTTTGACGCGCCGCTGGCCTTTCAGGGCCTGAAAGCCACGGACTACGATGCCCTGCTGGTGCCGGGTGGCTTTGCCCCCGATAAAATCCGCACCGAGCAGGCCGCGCTCGACCTGGTGCGCGCCTTCAAGGAAGCCGGGAAACCCATCGCCATGATCTGCCACGCGGGCTGGGTGGCTGCCTCGGCCGGCATCCTGAAAGGCGTGAAGCTGACCTCCACCAAGGCCATCAAGGACGACCTGGTGAACGCGGGCGCCGACTGGGTGGACGAGGAAGTGGTGGTAGACCAGGGCCTGATCACCTCCCGCGGGCCTGCTGACATGCCCGCCTTCATGCGCGCGTTTATCAAGGAAATTGAAACCAAAAATTAACAGTGCGTCTTTCCAAGAAAAACCCGGACCGCTTTTGAACTGCAGTCCGGGTTTACGCTGCTAAACAATCGTTCAGAGCCATGACAGCGTCATTCATTCCGAATTCCGAATTCCGAATTCCGAATTAAGTTTCTAACCCCTAAAGATAATCTCCTCCCGCCGGGGACCATTGGACACAATGGTAATCGGGGTCTCGATCTCTTTTTCGATGAAGGCGATATAGTCGCGGCACTTCTGGGGCAGGTCCTCATAGCGGGTGATGCCGCGCACATCCTGCTGCCAGCCGGGCAGCGTGACATATATGGGCGTGGCCCGCGCCAGCTGCGGCGTAGCCGGGAAATCGGTAATGCGCTGGCCGTCCACCTCGTACGCCACGCACACCTTGATCTCGTCCAGGTAGCCCAGCACGTCGATGTTGGTCATGGCGCATGCCGTGGCGCCCTGCACCCGGCAGCCGTAGCGCGTGGCCACCGCGTCAAACCAGCCCACGTCCCGTGGGCGGCCCGTCTTGGCCCCGTACTCGCCGGCGTCGCCGCCGCGGCGGCGGAGCTCCTCGGCCTCCTGTCCCTCCAGCTTGCTCACAAAGAAGCCCGTGCCCACGCTGCTGGAGTACGCCTTGGTCACCGCGATGACCTCGGTGATTACCCGCGGCGGCAGGCCGGCGCCCACCGCGCCGTACCCCGCCAGCGGCGAGGAGGACGTGGTGTAGGGGTAGATGCCGTGCTCCAGATCGCGCAGCGCGCCCAGCTGACCCTCCAGCAGCATGCGCTTGCCCTCCTGCAGGGCCTGGTGCAGGTACTGCGTGGTGTCGCACACCAGGGGCTTGAGCCGCTGGCCCAGGGCGTAATACTTGTCCGTCAGCGCGTCCAGATCCAGCAGGGGCTTGTGGTACAGGTGCTCCATCAGCACATTTTTCTTGACCAGGCTGTTCTTCAGCCGGTCGCGCAGCAGGTCGATGTCCATCAGCTGGCACACCTGGATGCCCACCTTGGCCGCCTTATCGCTGTAAAAGGGCGCGATGCCCGACTTGGTGCTGCCGAACTTGCGGTCGGCCAGGCGCTCCTCCTCATAGGTGTCCAGCAGCACATGGAAGTCCATCAGCACCTGCGCCCGGTCGCTCACCAGCAGCTTGGGCATCGGCACATTGCGCGCGGCAATGCCATCCAGCTCGGTGAACAACTCCTCAATGTCCAGCGCCACCCCCGGCCCGATCACATTGACCACGCCGGGATGAAAAATGCCGCTGGGCAGCAGGTGCAGGGCAAACTTGCCATGCTCGTTGATGATGGTGTGCCCGGCGTTGGCCCCGCCCTGAAAGCGGATCACGATGTCCGACTGCTCGGCCAGCACGTCCGTCAGCTTGCCCTTGCCCTCGTCGCCCCAGTTGGCGCCCACTATCGCGCGTACCATGTTGCTGCCTCCTTGTCGTTGGGGTTTGCCACACCCATTAAAAGACTATGTTGTATTTCCACACCCCGGCATCCACCCTGCCTTGCTCAACCAACGGCGAGCGCAAGGGCAAGCGCGGGGGCAAGGGGGCCGCCCCCCTTTCCAATCCGTTCCCGGCGGCATGTACGGCGGGAACGGAACATTTTTGTGAGGAAACGCCTGCGTTTCAACGAACAAAAATGATTCCTTATGGTTTGCGCTGACCGCGCCAAAGGCGCAAGCGGAAACCTGCACCCGATCCGGCTGCTTGCTGCCGGATCGACAGGGGGTTACTCCCCCAGCCACTCCCCGTCGAACACAAACGCCGCCGGCCCGGTCATGTACACGTGGTTGTCCTCGGGGTTCCACATCAGCTCCAGGCTGCCGCCGGGCAGCTTGACCAACGCGGTACGGTCGGCCAGGCCGCAGAGCACGGCCGCCACCAGCGCGGCGCTGGCGCCGGTGCCGCAGCCCAAGGTCTCGCCGCTGCCGCGCTCCCATACGCGCATCTGCAGCAGGTCGCGCCGCGCCACGCGCACAAACTCCACGTTGGTGCGGTTGGGGAAGATGGCGTGGTTCTCCAGCAGCGGGCCCATGGTCTCGATGTCCAGTATCTCGGGATCGCGCACAAAGGTGACGCAGTGGGGGTTGCCAAAGCTGACGGCGGTGATAAACATGGTCTGCCCCAGCACCTGCAGGCGGTGGCGCAGCACCATGTCGCCGGGCAGGTCCACGCCGATGCGGCGGGGGTTGAGCTCGGGGGTGCCCATATCCACCTTGACGCGCTGCACGCGGCCGTTTTCGGGCATCAGCCACAGGCGGCGAATGCCCGCCTTGGTGGACAGCGTCAGCTCGGTCTTGTCGGTCATCCCGCGGTCGAACACATACTTGGCCACACAGCGGGTGGCGTTGCCGCACATTTCGGCCTCGCTGCCATCGGCATTGAAGATGCGCATGCCAAAGTCCGCCCGGTCGGAGGGCTCGATCAGCACCAGGCCATCCGAGCCCACGCCGAAGTGCGGCTTGCTCATGGCCTGGGCCATGCGGGCAGGGTCGGTCACAATCTCTTCAAAGCAGTTGACGTAGATGTAGTCGTTGCCAATGCCGTGCATCTTGGTAAATCTCATGCCTGCGTCCTCACATCTGCTCGGGGGCTTCCATGCCCACCAGGTACAGCCCGGTGCGTATCACATCGCGCACAGCACGGGTGAGCAGCAGCCGGGCAGCGCTGCACCCCTCATCCTCGGTGAGGATGCGGTGCTCGTAGTAGAACTTGTTGTACGCCTTGGCGATCTCGGTGACCGCGCGGGTGATGATGCTGGGCTCGTTGCGCAGCGCGGCCTCGCGCACCGCCTCGGGGAAGAAGGCCAGCAGCTTGTGCAGCGCCAGGGCCTCGGCATCATGAAGCGCGGCGTAATCGGGCGCGGCATTCAAATCACCGGCCTTGCGCAGCACCGAGCAGCAGCGCGCGTGGGTGTACTGCACATAGGGGCCGGTCTCGCCGTCAAAGTTGAGGGCGCGGTCCCAGCGGAAGTCAATGTCCTTGATGCGGCTGTTGTACAGGTCGGAAAACAGCACCGCCCCGATGCCCACCTGGCGCGCGGTATCGGCCTTGTCCTGCAGGCCGGGGCTCTTCTCCTCGATGATATGGAGCGCCTTTTCCTGCGCCTTTTGCAGCAGGTCGTCCAGGTACACGATGTTGCCCTTGCGGGTGCTGAGCGCCTCGCCCTCGTAGCTGATCATGCCAAAGGCTACGTGCTCCATCTGCTCCCTGGCCCAGGCATAGCCCATCAGCTCCAGCACCTTGAACACCTGGCGGAAGTGCAGATCCTGCTGGTAGGCCACCACGTACAGGCACTTGTCAAAGCTGTAGGTATCCTTGCGGTAGAGGGCGGCCGCGATATCGCGCGTGGCGTACAGCGTGGCCCCGTCGCTTTTGAGGATCAGGCAGGGCGGCATGTCGTAGTCCGCCAGGTCCACCACCCAGGCGCCGTCGCTCTCTACCAGCAGGTTCTTGTCACGCAGCTCGTTGATCACGCGGTCCATCTTGTCGTTGTAAAAGCTCTCGCCCGCGTAGCTGTCAAAGGTGACGCCCAGCAGGTCGTACACCCGGTCGGCATCCTTGAGGGTCAGGGCCTTGAACCAGTTGAAGATGCTGAGGGCTTCCTCGTCGCCATCCTCAATGCGCTTAAACCAGTCGCGGCCCTCCTGCTCGAGCGCCGGGTCCCTGGCCTCCTCCTCGTGGAAGCGGACATACAGGTCGCTGAGCGCCTGCACGCCGCCCTGCTCGATGGCCTCGCGGCTGCCCCAGTGCTTGTAGGCGGCAATCATCTTGCCAAACTGGGTGCCCCAGTCGCCCAGGTGGTTGATGCCCACCGTGCGCCAGCCCAGGAAGTCGTAGATGCGCTTGAGGCTGTGGCCGATGGCCGTGGTGGACAGGTGGCCGATGTGAAAGCGCTTGGCGATGTTGATGGAGGAATAGTCCAGGCACACCGTCTTGCCCTGTCCCTCGAGGCCGGCGCCCCAGCGGGCGGGGTTGGCCTGCACGGCTGTCAGCACGCCCCGGGCCAGCCAGAGGCGGTTGATGAACAGGTTGAGGTAGCCGCCCTTGACCTCGGCACGGTCAATGGCGGGGGACTGGATGCGCCCGGCCAGCTGCTGGGCAATCTGGGGCGGGCCCATGCGCAGCGCCTTGGACAGCGAAAAGCAGGGGAACGCCATGTCCCCCATGGCGGGATCGGGCGGCAACTCCAGCGCGCGGCCAATGGCCGCCGCATCCAGCTCCCCCTGAGGGAAGGCAGCCTTGGCCGCCTCCCATACCGCCTGTGCCAGCACCCCGCGCAACTCCATGCCTTGACCCTCCTTGTGAAACGCTGTTCATCTTAGCATATCGGCCCCCAACAAACAAGGTTTTGCCGCCGCCGGGCGGGTATAATCCCGGTGGAATAACAAGCAATGGAGGCACCATGCCCTACGAGCAAAAGACCAAGCCCACCGATGCCTCGGTGGCGGCGTATATCGACAGCCTGCCCACCATCAAGCGGCAGGAGGAGGCCCGCACGCTGGTGCAGCTGTTTGAGCGCGCCACCGGCGAACAGGCCGTGCTGTGGGGGCCCAGCATCATCGGCTTTGGCGAGTACAGCTACACCTACGCCTCCGGGCACTCGGGCACGGCGGCGCGCACCGGCTTTTCGCCGCGCAAGGCCGCCATCTCCCTGTATCTTTTTTTGTATGACGGCGCGCTGGACGGCCACCTGGCCCGGCTGGGCAAGCACAAGGCGTCCAAGGGCTGCGTGTACGTGAACAAGCTGGCCGATATCGATCTTACCGTGCTGGAGGAAGCGGTGCGCGAGTCCATGCGGCTGCTGGAAAAGTGGCAAGGGGACGAGCAGCCAAAGTAGAGCCCGCCGGGCTGGCGGGCTCCTAGAGCATCAACAAACCTAAGGGAGGTGTCGGAGGGTGAAACCCCCCGACTGCGATCCGCGCCAGCGACATGCGCGGTGGCGCGGCAGGCCTTGCGCAAGCAAGGGCTACAATGCCCTCCGCCGCCCGGGAACGAAGTGAGAGGCGGAGGGCCAAAGGCTTAACCATCAAGAAACCGCAGTTTCTTGATGGCGTGAGAGCCCGCCGGGCTGGCGGGCTCTCAGGGCGGTATAACTCTATTTCAACAGGGTGAATTCGAGCGGCGGCCCCTCCAGGGAGGGCAGCACGATCTGCGGGTCATCGGTAGGTTCGCCGGTGATGGCGTCCACCCGCACGCTTACATACAGCGGGGTGCTGGCGTTGTCGCCGCCAAACAGCGCGTGCAGTGGGTTGAGGTAATCGCGCTCATACTTGGCCCAGCTGTCCTTGGGGTCATCGTACCTGGGGTCCGACACGTTGTGGCGGTTGAAGAAGAACTGGTAAACGGGCTTGCCCAGCTCCTTGGATTGGTAGCTCACCTGGGCATACAGCTCGTACATGTCCAGCTTTTCCCTGGTCCAGCCGGGCTGCACCAGCACGGCCTCCCTGGTCCTCTCCAGCGCCTTGTCCATGGGCAGATCGCCCTCGGCGGGCAGGCGCAGCTCCTGCGCCATCAGGTTCACAAAGACCCCCATCATGCCGCGCGTGGACCATTTGAAGGGCTTTAACTTTTCCATCTTGGGCGCCCAGGCCTTTTGCAGCTCCATCAGCTTTGGTGTGGTAAAGGGTGCTGCTTGATGGTACTCCTGAATCATCCCCTGAAAGAGATCCTCCGCCTCGGGCGGCGGGGCATTGGCCGCGGACTCGGCCACCTTGCGGGCGGTGTCCTCACAGCTTTGCACCTCCCCATTGGCCGCATCCATCCACACATCGTACTGAGCCGGGTCGTAGCCGCCCGATTCGGGCAGCGAGAAGCCGATGTACCAGGTGCGCGCCTCGCGCTCATGGGCAAAGCTGCGCAGCTCGGCATTCACGCGCAGCTTATCAAGGTCGGCCGCGGTCGCGCCAAACTTGTCCATCACGGCCTTGCGGGCAACCTCGATGGCCTTTTCCTGCGGGATGTCCCCCGGGCCGGGCAGCCAGTACATCTCCTCATCCGTGCCCAAAGTGCCGGTCTTGACCAACAGCTGGGTGTAGGCAGCCTTCTCCTCCAACGACCAGCCGGGCAGCGGGCCGCGCTCGGCCTCCAGGATGGAGATCGCGGTCACCACATCCTCCCGGATGCCGTATTTCTCGGTCACCAGGCGGGTGGCGATCTCCTTCTTCTGCTGGTCGGTGGTGCCCTTGTCCTCAAGCTGCGCAACCTGCGCGGCGTCAAAGTCGATGCCTTCCTGCTGCATACTCAGCACAAAGTCTGCCCGCTGCTGGCCGGTCCAGGTGTCAAAGTAGCCAATGGTTCCTTCATTTTGGGCAATCTGCTCGTGGTAGTTCTTCCACAGGGTGGCGGCAACAGCCGTAGCGGCCACCAAGGCCAGCGCGATGGCCAGCACCAAAGCAAAAGACAGTCTCTTTTTCACGGGGGCTTCTCCTCTCATCTGCCGGAGCAGTTTATGCGTCTCCTCCGGCGTCCAGTCCAGCTGGGAAAGCTGGCGGTCGAGGATGGGCTTGATGTTACTCTTCATCGAAATACCACCTTTCCAGCGTCTTTGACAGTGTGTTTCTCGCCCGGCTCAGGCGGGATTTGATGGTGCCTGCCGGGGCGCCCAGCGCGGCGGCGATGTCTGCGATGTCCATCTCCTGGTAGTAGCGCAGCACGATCACCTCGCGGTACTTGCGGGGCAGCGCCAGGATGGCCTGCAGCACGGTGTCATCCCCATCGGGGTCTTCGGCCGCCTGCTCGGGCAGGGTGTCGTAGTCCACCTTCCTGTCCACCCGGCGAAACCAGAATGTGCGCAGCATGTCCCGGCAGGTGTTGACCGCGATGCGGGTCAGCCAGGTTTTTTCGCTGCTTTGCCCGCGAAAGCCGGGCAGCGCCTTATATGCCTTCAGGAAGGTTTCCTGCGCGGCATCCTCGGCCAGGGCGCGGTCGCGGAGGTACAGGTAGCACAGCCGCTTGAGTTCCCGCCCATGGTCGGTCATCATGCGGGCAATGCGCTCCTCATGGGTTTTGCATGGATCCTGTGCAAAAGCCATGTCGCCACCTCCTTTCACCTATACTGACGGGGGCCGGAGGCAATCGGTTCCCCCGGATGCTGAACAAAAAAGAAAATGCAGGGTTTATCTTCCCTGCATGATGCCACGAAATCGTATGAAGCGGTAGCTACGCTACGCACATGTTACAAATCCCCCGCCGCGCTTTGCCTCCTTCAGCCAGCGGCTGAGGTCCAGGGTGATCAGGTTGCCGTTGTCGGCGGCGGTGGCGGTAAGCCCCTCGGGCCCCTCGCTCAGCGCCGTCAGCGTGACCCAGTGCCAGTTATCCAGCTCGGGCAGGCCGGCATTGTGCAGGTTGAGGAAGGCCACCGGCGAATCCGCCTGCAGCCCTGCGCGCAGGAACGCCGCCACCTGCTGCTCTAAGGGCCGGTCGTCCGGGCTGTCCGGCACATCCAGCACCCGGCAGCGCATCGGGCTGCCCAGCTCGGCCAGTATCGCATCCATGCCCTGCTGAAACAGCTGGGTGCTGTTGAGACCCATCAGCGTGGGCGTCACATAGCCCCAGGCCCAGTTCATCAGGGCCAGGGCCTCCTGCGGGGTGTCGGCCGGCATGGGCAAAGTGAGCCGCCCGCGGAAGTACCGCAGCATGTTGGTCGCCGTGCACGGGCCGCAGCCCGCCTTGCGCCGCCAGAAGTTGTCGTACCAATCCTGATTGACGCCGTGGTGCCGACGCCCATCCGTATCCATGATATCAAGGCCGTCCGGCCTGCTGATGGCTGTGTGCAATCCCCTGACCCTCCTGTAGGTTTCGCGGCGCATCGGCCGCACGGCCCTATGATACCCGCCCCGACGGATGTCAAGCAGCCCGTTTGACGCTCCAGGCCTGTTGGGCTACAATATTGCTCGCCGGGGCCATAGCCCCTGCTTGAAAGGAAACCACTGTTATGCAGGTTATTTACTCGGCGATCATGGGGCTGGTGCAGGGGCTGACGGAGTTTTTGCCGGTATCCTCCAGCGGCCATCTGCTGCTGGCAGAAAAGCTGCTGGGTCTGCTGGGCTATCAGAACGCCAACAGCATGGCGCTGGCCGTGATGCTGCACATGGGCACGCTGATCGCCGTGGCCGTAATCTTCTGGCGCGATTGGATCGAGATGCTGCGCCATCCCATCAAAAACCCCACCTTGCTGCTGCTGTTCGTGGCCTCGCTGCCCGCGCTGGTGCTGGTGGTGCTGCTGGGCGACTGGATTGACGGCCTGTTCACGGGCTGGTTTCTGGGCATCAGCTTCTTTGTCACCGCGCTGTTCCTGGTGCTGATTGAGCGCATCTCGGGCAAGCGCAAGGGCAGCCCGGTTGTCAACGATGCCGTAACCATGCCCCGCGCGGTAATAATGGGCCTGTTTCAGGGCATCGCGCTGCTGCCGGGCGTCAGCCGCAGCGGCTCCACGCTGCTGGGCGGCGTGTCCACCGGCCTCAGCCGCGGCACGGCGGCAAAATTCAGCTTCATGATGAGTGCGCCGGCTATTTTGGGTAGCTTCTTAAAGGAGGGCAAGGATGCCATCGAGGCGGGCGGCCTGTCCTCCCTGATCAGCGTCGAAACTTTGGTGGGCGTGGTGGTGGCCGCCGTCAGCGGCTGGCTGGCCATCCGCTACATGCTGAAGCTGATTGAGCGCATATCCTTCTACAAGTTCGCCCTGTACGTCGCTCTGGTGGGCGCTGCGGTCATCGTGATGCAGCTGACCGGCTTTGCCGGCTTTCCGCCGCTGGCCTGGCCCGGCGCAGCACCCCAACCCTTAGGATAACAAAGGAGATTTTCATGTTCAAACGCATATTCTGCCTGCTGGCCGCCCTGATGCTTGCCCTGCCCATGATGGCGGGGGCCGAGCAGGCGGCGGGCGGGCCTTCCGTCTTCATCCCCGGCAGCCGCAGCGTGGGCCAGCCCACCAGCTACTGGGAGACACCCATGGACATCACCGACGAGGCCGCCGTGTGGGCCATGCTCACCGCGCCCATCACCGTGGTCAAGGGCCATCAGAAGCAGCAGACCGTGCTGCGCCGCGAGCCGGATGCCGACAGCGAGGCCGTGGCCGACATCACCTATGACAGCCAGGGCCTGCACGTGCTGGAGACGCTGGACAACGGCTGGAGCCTGGTGGAGGCGTACTCCAGCTCCTTCCACGACAGCAAGATCAAGGCCTGGAACCAGCTGGTGCAGGGCTACATCCGCACCGACACCCTGCAGGAGAAAAAGGTCAGCCAGCAGTACGGCATGGTGGTGGACAAGCTGACGCAAAAGCTGTACATCTTTGCCGACGGCAAGCTGTTTGACACGCTGGCCGTGTCCACCGGCCTGGCCAACGACCGCCAGCCCTACAACGAGACCCGCAGCGGCGAGTTTCTGATCGTCAGCCCCGTGGGCGACTTCAAGAGCGACAACGTGGTGGGCGCCATGGCCCTGCGCTTTAACGACGGCGACTTTATCCACGAGGTGGTGCACATCCCGCGCAGCTCGGGCAAGGTATACGAGCCCTTTGAAAAGGTGCTGGGCGAGCGGGCCAGCCACGGCTGCATCCGCGTGCAGCGCAAGCGCACGCCCCAGGGCACAAACATGGCCTGGATCTGGCAGAACCTGCGCAAAAACATGGGCACCATCCGCATCGTCATCTGGGAGGATGTGGCCGGCCGCCAGATCCCCGTGCCCGACGGCGCCACGCCGATGTATTACAACACCCAGGGCGGGCAGAACTATCACGCCGCCCCCACCTGCTACGGCGTGCGGGACAAGTTTTACCCGCTGCACGAGTTCCGCTACGACGAATTGAACACCGCCCCCTACGACAAGCTGACGCCCTGCCAGTACTGCTTCCCGCCGCTGCGCCCGGCCGAGATCGAGGCCATCAACGCCCAGTACCGGCAACCGTGAGCGCAGCGCCCTTGGCCCCGCGCGCGGCTGATCTGGCGGACATCCCGCAGTTAGCCGCGCTGCGGGCGGACTTTCTGGCCGAGTTGGGCTATGCCTTTGACCCTGCCCTGTGCCGCCGCGAAACGGCGGCCTTTTTGCGTCTGCGCCTGGGCCAGGCCATCCATTGCCTGGTAGCGGAGGCGCAGGGCGAGGTGATCGCCTGCGCCTTCTTGCTGGTGCAGCCCCGGCTGTACCACCCGCTGGCCGCCCGGGGCATGGCCGGCGAGGTGCTCAACATGTATACAAAGCCGGCCCATCGGGGGCAGGGCCACGCCGCCCGCCTGATGGAGGCGGTGATTGCCGCCGCCCGCCAACTGGGCCTGGACGCCCTGCACCTGAAGACCACGCGGGCCGGGCGCGCGCTGTATGGGCACCTGGGCTTTGCAGAAGACGGAGGCCCCAACGCGCCCATGACGCTGAAGCTGTAACTATAGCTTCAAAGGAGCATATCATGCACCTGGAGACACCCCGCCTGCTGGTCCGCCCCTATAGGGAGGCCGATCTGGACGATTTTCACGCCATCTTTTCCGATCCCCTGGTGATGGCCGAGTGCGAGCCGCCCTTCGACCGGGCCGCCAGCCGAAAATGGCTGGCCTACTTCATCGAACACCCCATCGCCTTTGGCGTGGTGGAAAAGCAGTCGGGCCGCCTGATCGGCCACGCGCTGTTTAAGCAGCTGCCCGGCGAACAGGACGGCATCTGGGAGATCGGCTGGATCTACAACCGCGCCTTCTGGCGCAAAGGCTATGCCTACGAGGCCGCCCGCGCGCAGATCGACCACGGCTTTGCGCACCTCAACTTGCACAAAGTATGCGCCGAAACCATCGACCCGGTGAAGTCCGTCCGCCTGATGGAAAAGCTGGGCATGCAGCAGGAGGGTGTGTTCCGCCGGCATGTCAAAAACCCGGTGACCGGCCGCTGGGCCGACCTGTATTGGTATGCCGTGCTGAACCCGGCCATGCAGGCGACATAATGGCCCCAACACCAAAGCCAAAGCGCCCGGCGGATTGACCCGTCGGGCGCTTTCGACATTTTACTGCTATGAACGAAGTGTCCGTGCCTTGGCGGCGCACCGCGTCGCCGCGGCGCCGATGCCGATCAGCACCAGCGTCATCGCGCCGTAGAGCACCCAGCGGGGCGTCTGCTGCCAGCGGTCCAGCGCGAACTCGATGCCGATCAGCAGGCCAACGCCTGCCAGCAGCACAGCCAGGCACGGCAGACAGCTGCCCCGGCCCCGCCTGCGCGCGGCCCGCGCCCAGCCCAGCATCAGCGCCGCAATGCCCAGCGCTGCAAACAGCTGGTGCACCCGCACGAAGCCCCATTTGATGGTTTCGGCGCGCAGGCTCTCGGCGAATACTTGGGTGAGGAACAGCAACAGCAGCACCCGCTGCCAGCGCCGCCCCCCGCCTGCCTCCCGCCCGTAGAGAGCCACCAGCACCAGCGCCAGCGCGAACAGCGCCTCCAGCATGAAGATGGCGTAGTACCACTCGTCCCACTGGTTTTTGACCGCCAGCGGGAAAAACTGCTGCGTAGCCTTGCGCACATAGGCGCCCTGCCCGCGATCGACAAAGTATTCGCCCAGCCGGGCCACCAACAGCGTCCACGCCGCAGGGGCGGCCAGCCAGTCCAGCACCCGGTGCACATCCACACGAACCAGCCGCGCGGCCAGCAAGCCGCCCAGCAGCACGCCGATGACCGCGCCGCCCAGCGCCATGCCCTGGGGCCGCAGGTCCATCAGGCCGGCCCAACCCTGCGTGGGCAGCAGATAGTCCACCCGCACCAGAAAATAAAACACCCGGGCGCAAAGGACGCCCAGGAGAATGGCCAGCACCGGCGGCAGCCAGAGCGCGGCGCTTTTCAGCCCCCGGCCCCGCGCCATGCGGGTGTACAGGCCGGCGCCCATGGCGGCGGCCGTCCCTAACGTGAGCAGATAGACCGATTCTCCCGCCATAGATGCCTCACTGCCCGTCCGGCTTGTAGGCCGACGCGAAGTAGATGATGTCGCTGATCTCGCGCATGCTGTCTGCCAGGTCGGCGTTGATGTAGGTGTCGTTGAACATCATCATGGTGGAGTTGCCGCCGTCCAGGTTGTAGGCGCTCTCCACGCCCAGCTTGACCACCACATTGCTGAACTCCTCGATGGTCAGCCCGCGGTTGCTGCCCTTAAAGCCCGAACCCGCGCTGACGATGGCCAGATACTCCAGCTTGCCCTTTTCAACCTGGGCGATGGCGATGCGCTGGCGGGGCTTGTGCGCGGCATAGCCGTTGTTCCAGAACTTTTTGACCCGCTCGCCGTTGACCACCAAAGCGGGGCCAAAGTTGAAGCTGTTGACAATCTCGCCCTCGGCAAAGCCGGCCAGCTGGTCGTGCCTGCTTTGCAATACCAGGTGAAAGTCGCCCTTGGCGTCGATCAGCAGCAGATCCCGGAACCGGTTGGGCTGGTTGCGGTAGCTCTGCCCCTGGCGGATGAGAAAGCCATCCGGGTTGTAGGAGAAGTAGTCGCCATTGATGGACAGCACACCCCGCATGCGGCGGGCCAGCACCATGCCGTCGATGGTGCGCTGGGATTCAAACCCCGCGGCCGAGGCCGTGCGCAATTGGCTGGGGTGCTGCAAAGTGATGCGCGCCACCCAGTAGTCGGTGCCATAGTCGCGCCGCTGCTCGATGGTGACGCGGATGGAGGGATCCTCATACACCAGGCCATCCTGATACCCTTCGCTCAGCGGGGGCAGGCCCGGGCTGTCGTCAATGGGCAAGGGGGTCACTTCCGCCAGGGCGGGCGCAACCGCTGCCATGCATAATATAAGCGCCGCCAACAGCGCCTTCCACCCATACCTCCGCCTTGCCATCGCCAACGCTCCCCGTCTTTTTACTTTCGTTTTAATCTTACCAATCGCACCGCTGCATGTCAATTCATCCGTTGACAGCAACAGACCCGCCAGCTACAATCGGTGCAACAGGATCATACCCGTCAAGGAGGTTATTTATGCGAAAGTTTACATTTCTGCTGCTCATCCTCTGCCTCTGCCTGACCGCCGCCCTGGGGGAGCAGGTGGAGGCCTTTGGCCAAAGCTTTTCACCGAATGCCGACATCATCGACCTGGGCAGCACGCAGCTTGACAATGTGGGCGAGCTGACCGCCCTGCTGGACCGGCTGCCCCAGGTAAAGACCGTCAACCTGTATGAAAGCAAGCTCAGCCGGGAGGACATGGCGCTGCTGTTTGACGGGTACCCCCACATCTTCTTCGGCTTCACGATCCGTATCGCCGAGCACACCATCCGCACGGATCAGACGGCCTTCTCCACCTTGCATAACAACAAGATGCCCACCCACTCCAGCGAGGACTTTGCACCGCTGCGCTTCTGCACCAAGCTGCAGGCGCTGGACCTGGGCCACAACAAGGTGACCGACATCTCCTTCATTGAGGGGCTGACCGATATCCGGGTGCTGATATTGGCGCTCAACCAGGTGGAGGACATCACGCCGCTTAAAAACCTGACCAAGTTAGAGTATGCCGAGCTGTTCCGCAACAAGATCAAGGACATATCGGTGCTGGAAAATATGCCCGGCCTGCTGGACCTCAACCTGTGCTACAACTATGTCAGCGACTTTACGCCGCTGATGGGCCTGAAAAATCTGGAGCGCCTGTGGCTGTACAAGAGCACGGGCTACGGCACCTCCGCCCAGGTGCCGCGGGACACCCTGACCGCCCTCAAGGAGGCGCTGCCCCGCTGCTACATCGACGCCAAGACCTACTCCACCGGCGGCGGCTGGCGGGAGCACCCGCGGTATTTCGTCATCGCGGACATCTTTAAAAACTCGGCCTACAAGCCCTTTGAGCCGATGGCGGGCCCATGGAAACCCTGACATTGCTGGATGGCCGCGCGGTTGTCATCCGTCCGGCGCGGGCGGAGGATGCCGAGGCGCTCGTCGCCTATGTCAATCAGGTGGCCGGCGAAAGCCCCTTTTTGACCTTTGGCGCCGGCGAGTTTGACATGACCGTCGAGCGGGAGCGAGCGTTTCTTGCCTCTCAGGGGGAAGACATGTGCTACCTGCTGGCGGTGGCGGACGGCGCCATCGTGGGCACAGCCAATGTGGCGCGCAACAGCCCGCGCCCCCGCCGGCGCCACCGCGCCACGATGGGGGTGTCGGTATCCAAAGCCTGCTGGGGCATGGGCATCGGCCGGGCCCTGATGCAGGCTGTCATCATCTGGTGCCGGGCAATGGGCATGGAGCAGCTGGAGCTGGGCGTCTTTTCACACAACGAGCGCGCGCTGCACCTGTACGAGAAAATGGGGTTCAAAGCCACGGGCTCCATCCCCCGCGCCGTCAAGTACCCTGACGGCAGCTACGCGGATGAGGTCATGATGGTGCTGCCCCTGGCATAAGGCATCGGAGGACGGGTACATTCTTCAAAGAAATTTCTTTGAAGGAGGTACCCAAATGGCCGCACCCTATCATGGCGTCAACGGCAAGCTGCTGGCCCAACCCGGCCAGGGCCAGGCGCTGCTTGACATTTTGCTGGAGGCTGCCCGCGGCATGGAGGCTGTGGATGGCTGCCTGTGCTATATCGTGGGCACCAGCGATCAGGAACCAGACGCGGTGCATGTGTATGAGGTCTGGACGGACGAGGCGTCGCACCGTGCCTCGCTGGATATGCCGGTGTTTCAAACGCTGATTCAAAAAGCAAGGCCGCTCATCGCCGGTATGGAAAATCAGCCCGACCTGCGCATCCACGGCGGCAAGGCGGGTGCCCTGAAATAAACGAAAACAGCACACAAACCAGAACATAGCCAACAAAAAGCAACCGCGCTGTCCATCTGAGAAGCGCGGTTGCTGCTGATTGTGCGAAGCGTCAGTCCCTCGCCCGGTCCAGGTATTCCTTGATGTCGGCGGCCTGGGTCCAGGCGGCGATGGCCTCCTCCCAGGTGGTAGCCTTCTTCTGGGTGAGCAGGGCGTCGTGCAGATCCTGCTGCACGGCGGCATAGTCCACGGGGCCCTCGGCGATGGGTGCCGCGTACTGCACGATGTAGTAGCCGTACATGCCCTGGCTGGGCTCGGCCACATCGCCCACATTTTGCAGCGCCATGGCGGGCTTGACAAAGGCCTCGTCAAAGCTGGCGAACCCTTCGCGCACAGCATAGCCCGTGGCGGGCATGCCCGTATCCTCGTTGAACTCCGCCACCAGCGTGTCAAAAGCCTCGGTCTTGGCGCGGTTGTAGATCTCCTGCGCCTTGGGCAAGACGGCCTCATAGCCCTTGTTCTTGGCAGCCAGCAGCTCCTGCGCCAGCTTGTCCACCTGCTGCTGCGCCTCGTCCAACGCGGCTTGCAGGGCGGGCATCTCCTCTTCGCGGGCCTTCTTGTCCGCCTCGGTGATGCCTTCCACGGCCTGCGCGTCTTCATTGGCCTTCCTGGCGGCCTCGGCGGCCTGCAGGGCGCTGTCGGCCGTGGCCTTTTCGGCCTGGATGCGGTCGATTTCAGCCTGGTCCGCCTCCAGGAACTTCACCAGCACCTGCTTGACGTAGCGGTAGCCCTCGGGCGCCCAGTAGGCGGTGCTGCCGCCGTTGACGGCCGAGCCGTAGGCATCCGGGTTTTCGGTGTAGGCGGTTTTGTTCTCCTCCACCTTGGCGTCGTAGTCCGCCTTGACTTCCTCATCGGATACGGCCACATCCTTGGTGGCCTCGTCCTCTAACTTCTGGCTGATGAGGCGCTGGGTGACCCCCTGCTCCACCACCTCGCGGCTGATGCCCAGATCCTCCGCGGTGTGCTCCATCTCGATCTGCAGGGCATCGCCCTCCAGCTTGGTATCGGCAAAGTAATAGCTCTTGATCTGGTCCAGGGCATCCTGGTACTCGGCGTCCGTATCGGCCTGCACCTTGGTCTTTTCCTCTTCGGACAACTCATTGAGCTTCAGCTTGACGGCCTCCTGCTCGATGATGACGCGGCGCACCGCGGCATCCCGCGCGCGGGCCTCTACCGAGGCAAAGTCGATGGCCGGGGCCTGCATGCCGTACATCTGATACATCTGCTGCATCTGATATTCCTGGTTGAGCTGCGCGTTGTAGTCGCCCATAAAGCTCTGCTTGTCCACCACATGGCCGTTGATATCCAAAATGGTCTGCTTCATGTCCACCACGGGGTCCTTGACCACCAGGGAGCAGCCGCTGAGCACCAGCGACAGGGCCAGAATGAGCAGGAGCAGGGATTTTTTCGTCATAGAATCATTCTCCATTCCACATAGGGATGCATAGCCTCCCGATGAATCGTAAGGCCCATTATACCGTCCCGCTCACCTTTGAGCAAGGCATGGACAAAAAATAGGATAGCCGCGGCTATTGTGCAGGCAGCTCGTAGTAGGTCAACGAGGCGATGATGCCCTCCCGGATGGCCGCTCTGTACAACAGGCTGTAGGCCGTGTAGGGGATGCCGTCCCCCTTGTTGGGCGGCTCCTGGGCAAAGGCCGTGGTATCCAGCTGGTGCTTAAACTCGTGCAGATACATCGGAAAATCCGCCGCCTGGGCCTGCTGCAGCCGGACATCGTACACCGGGATGCCCTGCGGCACGGCCACATAGGCTTCCTTCGCCAGGGCATAGGTCTGCTCGCCATCCTCAATGAGGATATAGCTGTCCTCCGGCGCGCCCGGGGGCACCTCCACCCGGGCAGGCCGTGCGGTAATCAGCACATCCTCCCCCGAGGCGTCATAATAGGCGCCGGTCACCATCAGCAGCGCGCTGTTGGGTTGCTCGGCCAGCACGGCCCGGGCAGCCCCCAGGCTGAATAGCAACACAGCAATGGATAAAAACCGTTTCATGACGGGATGTTCCCTTCCTTCCCGGCGTTTGCACGCCTGGCGCCGCTCATTCCGGCGGCCTGATGCCCGGGCTGCTGCCCGGGAGTGCGCAGTGTAGCACAGGCCGGCTTTTCTGTCAACTTATCCACAGGCAGGGCGGGAGGAGCGAAAGTTATCCCCAGATCATGGGCGGGCACATATCAGTCTGTTTATACTGCTTTTAATACTAAACGAGAACGTGAATGCAAGGATGGACGCAGCATTTTTTCGGCTGCGTGAAGCCGAATGAGGGATGCGTAGCGGCGCTACGCTGACCGAGAGAGGCAAGGCGCAGGTGGAAAAAGACAAGTCCCATCAAAGCATGAAGGTTTGAGTTTAGTATCAATAGGGTATCTTTTTCGGTAGGAACCATCATACCGCCGGGCTGTCTATGGCACAGGTGCGCCCGGCGGCACACAAAAGGGGGACGGACCATGAGGTGGCAAGGCAGACAAAAAAGCGACAACGTCAGCGACCGCAGGGGCATGAGCTCGCCGCGCGGCCGGGTAGCCACGGGCGGCGGCATCGGGTTGGTGCTGGCGCTGGTCATTTTTCTGGTAACGGGCGATCCGGGCGCGTTGTTTGGCGCGGCGGTGCCCCAGCAGCAGCCCCAGGCACAGACGCAGAACTATGAGCCCAGCCAGCGCGAGCAGCAGCTGTTTGACTATGCGGGCGTCTCGCTCAAGGATGTGGAGGACACCTGGAACACCGTGCTCCCCCAGTATGACGAGCAGTACAAGGAGCCGACCATGGTGATCTACAGCGGCTACACCGAGTCGGGCTGCGGCGCGGCAGACAGCGGCGTGGGCCCCTTCTACTGCACGCGCGACCAGACGATTTACCTGGACCTCAGCTTTTTTGACACCCTCATCCAGCGTTACGGCGCGCAGCAGGGCGACTTTATCATGAACTACGTCATCGCCCACGAGGCCGGCCACCATGTGCAGACGCTGCTGGGCGTGACCGACCAGCTCAACCAGCTGCGCCAGCGCGTGGCCACCGGGCAGATGAACCAGACGGAGTTTAATGAGTATAGCGTGCGCTATGAGCTGCAGGCCGATTACCTGGCCGGCGTGGTAGCCAAATACCAGGCTAACCGCGGCTACCTGGAGGAGGGCGACCTGGAGGAGGCGCTGAGCGCCGCGGCCGCCGTGGGCGACGACTCCATCCAGAAAAAGGCCCAGGGCTATGTGGATCCGGACACCTTCAACCACGGCACCAGCCAGCAGCGGCAGACATGGTTCATGAAGGGCTTTAAGGCCGGCGATCTGAGCGAGTGGGACACCTTCAACGCATCCATCTGATCGAATCGGTTTGCAAGCAAAAACACGGCGCGCATGGGCATCATGCGCGCCGTGTTTCTGTAATAAACCCTTATTCCGGCATCTGGGCCACATAGGTGATGCCCAGGTTGGTCATCACATACAGGGTGACCTTGTCCGCCGGCACATCGTCGGGGAACTTGACCAGGTTGTCGCCGGCGGCCTTGGCATCAAAGCGCGTGCCGGGCTGGCCGTCCACGGTGTAGGCCAGGTAGCCGCCGCCCGGCTTGTTGCGCGCGGCACCCGTAAAGCCCAGGAACACCGCCTTGGCAGGCACATCCCCTAACTGATACACGCCTGTCTTGTCGGTAATGCTGAGGGTGGCCGGAAGGCGGACAATGGCCCGGCTTTCTGCCTCCTTGCCCTCCACAACGTACAGGATGCGGCTGACCCAGGCATCCATCAGCTGGCTGCCCCGGTAGCGCATGTGGGCCTGCTCATCGGTGGCCGCCGCCGAGTCGGACACCAGGTACCAGCGCTGGCCGTCGGCGATTTCATAGCCGCGCACGGTAATCAGGTGGCCGTCGGTGGTCATGGGCGCGCCCTCCAGGTAGGGCTGGCCGCCATCGGGCTTGCCGGAATACCGCACGGACATGCCCACCGCCCGGCCCTGGTCCAGCAGGCGCAGCAGCTCCTCCTCATCCGCGTAGGTCACATAGGCCTTGTAGCCCAGCTCGCCGGCCATCGCCATGTTGAAGCTCCAGTTGCCGTAGCCGTTGAGCGCGGCATCGTACTGCATGAGGGCGATTTCCTCGGGCAGGTACGCTTCGCCCGCCAAATTGAGCTGCGTGCAGGTGGTCACGGCCGAGCACATCACCGAGGCGATGGTGCTCTCCCGGATGCCCTGCGAATACGCTAACTGCTCCTGCGTCAGGGCGCCTTGGTGCGCCGGGTCGGCCGGGCGCTCGGCCACGCCCGTGTCGTGCAGCGTGTAGGCAATGCGGCGCAGCACGGCGCCCTCGCCCCGCAGGATGGCCCGCAGCTGCAGCTTTTCCGCGCGCACATTGTCGCCCGCTACCCAGGCGGTGTCGTAGCTGATGGCCGCCAGCTCATGCGAGGAGGACCGGGAGGCGCGCTTGGGCGACTTCTCCCACATGCCCCAGCTCAGCCAGGGGGTCCACTCCCCCTTCTCCCGATGCAAAAAGCGGGCCTGCACCTCCAGCGAGGCGCCGGCCGGGGTATCGGCATTCCAGCTGAGGATGGCATATTCAAAGGGCTGCACGGCCAGCTCGGGCGAGGTGTAGGTGCCCTCGGCCTGACCATCGGCCAGTTGCAGGCCATCCGTCGACCACGCAAGGCCGTTCAGCTCGCCCTCTTTAAGCGCCTCGCCCTCCACAAAGCCCGTGAAAAAGGGCGCGGGCGCCTGCGCCAGCGACAGGGCGGGCAGCGCCACCAGCGCGGTGAGCAGCAGGCAGCCAATCAGTATTCTCATGGTGTTCCTCCTGATGATGTTTTATGGGGTGAGTGCTGTCACTCGAACTGAATGCTCCAGGCGTTCTCGTAGTTGTCCCCCGCCACCAGGTGCACCAGGCCGGGCTGGGTTTCAAAGGCCTCCACCACGCCGTGGCGGGCGGGTAGGCTGAGCCAGGGCTCCAGGCACACATAGGGCGCATCGCTGTGCGGTTTGTGCCACAGGCCCAGGTAGGGCATCTGCGGGTGGCGCAGGGTGACGGCACGCTGACCCTTATCGCTGTACAGGCGGGCCTGGCGGCCCTCATTTTCCAAAATGATGGCGTCCTGGTCAAACAGATCATGCCGCAGGGGCAGCACGCCATCCGCCTTGGGGTAGGGCACGGTCTCGCCGGTCATGGTGTAGGAGGTGTCCGACAGCAGCCAGCGCCGGCTCTCCCCCTCAAAGGCCAGGGCATAATCTTCAAAGGCCAGGCCCTTCTCCAGCGGCACGCGGAAGCCCGGGTGCCCGCCCACGCCGAAGTACATGGTGCCGTCCCCGGTGTTGCGCACGCGGTAAACAATGTGCAGCGTATCCCCCGCCAGCCGGTAATCCACCCCCATCACAAAGGGAAAGGGGTACTGGGCCAGCGTGTCCGGCGTGTCGCGCATTTCAAACAGGGCGTGGGTGGCCGTCACATCCTTGGCCTCGGTCTCCATATGGCGCAAAAAGCCGTGGATGCCCATCTGGTACCGCTTGCCGCCCACGGTGTAGGCCTGATCGGTCAGCCGCCCCACATGGGGAAACAGGTTGGTGGCGCGGTTGCCCCAGTAGGCGGCGTCCCCGCCCCACAGGTACTGAGTGCCGTCCGCCCCGGTGACCGCCTGCATCTCCGCGCCCAAGGTGTCGATATCCACCGTCAGCCGGTCATTTTTCAGGGTGATGATCATGGTGAAGCCCTCCTTAGATACTATGATGATGTCCTGTCAGGACCTCTGCTTCAATGGTGATCTGCGTCAGGCCCGCGCGGTCGATCTGCTCCCTGTCGGCCCCAAACAGCAGGGGCGTCATGCGCAGCAGGTCGTCCAGCGCCTCCGGCGTCAGGGGCAGGGTAGTGCGCGCGGTGCAGCGCGTCACGTCCCCAAAGTGCCGGGCAAAGTGTTCCATCACCGGCTGGGCGGAGTAGGCTTCCTCCCGCAGCTGCCCGCGGGCCGCGCGGCGCAGCTCCTGCAAATGCCCCTCGCCCGGAATCACCTTGACCAGCAGGCCGCCCGGGCGCAGCACGCGGGCAAACTCGGCATAGTTGGCCGGGGCAAAGGCGTTGACCACCGCGCCCGCGCACTGATCCCGCAGGGGCAGGTTGGCAATGTCGCCCACCAGCCAGCAGACAGACCGGTTCAGCCCCGCGGCCCGCTGCACGGCCTCCTTGGCATAGTCGAGCGCCATCACCTGCGCGCCCGCCGCCACCATGCGATGGGCGAACCAGCCCTCGCCGCAGCCCGCGTCCACCACCGGACCGGGCGCTGCCTGGGCCAGGGCGTGCAGCAGCGCCTCTTCGATGTGGCGGTAATACCCCGCCTGCATGAACCGGCGGCGGTGGGCAAAGGAATCCGCGTCATAGGGCGCGCCACCGCTGCGGCGGTTCACAAAGTTGACATACCCCCGGGCGGCGATATCCCAATTGTGCCCGGCATCGCAGCGCAGGCTCTGCCCCGTGGGCGCCAGCGCGCCGCGGCACAGCGGGCAACGCAAGAAGGCATGACAACGGAGAATACGCTCTACCCTTGAAGAAACCGCACGGCTTTCCGGCATCCTATTCCTCACTGAAAAACTTGAGCAGAACCTGCGCTGCCTCATCGGCTGATACAGCAATCCAATCCTTCTTTGATCGGCTTAATTGAGTCATATATCGGCGATTGGAAAACACCTGCTCCAGGCGACGGTGGATGTCTGCCCTGTTTTTCTCACGCATGGAGGCATCCGCATAAACGCTAAACGCCAGCAGTGCATCCAGCCGTTCACCATCAAACTGCGCGGAGGAAACCAAAAAACACATGTCGAATATATCCTTGTAGCGCGTAGAAAAAGCGCCCAGGCGAAGCAAAGACTTTAACTTCTCCGCCACAATCTGCTCCCTGGTATTAATCAGCAGCGTTACAGTGTCCTCCAACTTGGCCAAATCAAAGCAGTATTCTTCCAGCTCAATATCCAGGTTCTTGTGCACGCCCAAGTCCAACTTGGTCTGAATGGATGTCCCCTGATGGTCGTGGACATAAATATGTACCCGTTTGCCTTGATAGTCCTGATGCCGCAAAGGCTCAATATCTCCTTCAATGACCAGGCGAAAGTGCGGCGACGCCTCATTGAGGCGCTCGATAAATGCCTCAATCTGCCGATCCTCCAAAGAATAGCGGATGAAGTCAAGATCGATATCCAGTGTTGCGCGCCTGCTGTCGCCGGAGAGGTGCTGAATAACCACACCGCCTTTCAGCGTTACGCGGCGACCCATCGCACAATTGCCCAGCATCTGCAGCAGCGCATCCTGGCATGTCCGCGCGGATGCATTGAGGTAATCCAGCCCCTCCGCCACATATCGGTTGCGGATTTCCGACAGGTTCATTACAAAACCTCCCGCTGCAGAATATCCTGCATGAAGGCATTGCGCTCGAACAACCTCATGTACTCTTCCACCAGCCGGATATCCAATTCGTCTGCGCGCCGCCGGTACGAACCGATGATCTCCCGGTAATAATCCGGCGGCAGGGCGCTGGCATTGCGCATGGCCTCCACCAGCATACGCTCCAGATTGTACAACCAGATATCCGCCCCGTCAAAACGTCCGGAAACTTTGCCTGCCGTCAGCAGCCGCTCTTCCGAAAAAACCTGTACGATGCGCGGATCGCGAATTCGCGTTGCGCCTCTTCCGGTAGCCACGTATACACTTTGAGGGATAACATCCGTTAACCCATGGATAAAAAAAGCAGTGTTCATGGTCAGTACAGCGCCGGGGTATTTGTACATCAGCAATGTAAACGGGTTGACCTGAGGAGCGCTTGAATAGATGCCGCGCTCAATTTTATATATCTCTCCCCTGCCAACGGCCTGCTTCAATCGATAATCACTGCCATATTGCTGCACCGCCTGCGCATGGTTCATCAACATCGTCATCCCTCCACCGGCATTTTACAGCATTTACTCACACCAATCAACCTGTTGTGAGTGATTTCTGCAAATTCCTGCGAAACCGAAAAAGGAGTACCAGCGTCTACACAGATCGAGAGAGAGGCAGGGCGGGCGCGGGGAAATACAAGTTCATCAAAGCGTTTACGATCGCGTTCAGTATCACATCATCCCCTGCCCGTTGATCACCAGGCGGAAGGTGAGCTTCAGCCGCTCGGCGGCCTTGCGGCACAGCAGCATGCGGGAGAGGAAAATCTCAAAATACTCGGAAATCGGGCACACCTGCGTGTCGATGGTCAGCTGAAGGGAGATTTCGCCGGCGGGCACGTCAATCACCAGGTCGTTCTTCTCCACCGCGTAGTTTACGCGGTCGTGGATGTCAAAGGTGATGGTGTCCCGGTTGCGCACGCGGCTGCGGCGCACGTCCGTCTTGTCGGCGATGATCACGGCGGCGGCGATGTCGCTCACCGGGAAGGCCGTGCCCTCGTCGTGGTAGCCGATGGCGGTGATGACGTCCGCGATCTCCTGCGGCTCGGCGCCCATTGTGCGTAGCAGGTCAAAGGACATCAGGGCGCCCGAGCGCTCGTGCCCATTGCGGTTGACCACGTTGCCGATGTCGTGCATGTAGCCGGCCACGGCGGCCAGCTCCTGCTGCTGCTCGCTGCGCCCCACCTCGCGCAGGATGCGCGCGGCGGTCACCGCCGTCTTAGTGACATGGGCAAAGCTGTGTTCGGTATACCCCAGGACAATCAGGGATTCGTCTGCCTTTTGAATATAGGCGCGGACTTCCTCGTTGCGTTTAACTTTTTCCAGCGTGAGGGCCATGGTGCCTCCTTGCATTGCGTTCGTTCTGTGATAGTATACACGCAAAAGGCACGAAAGAAGCATGCCCGCACAGATTTCATCCGATAACAGACAAGGAGGCGCATATGCTGCTTGGCAGGCTGGACATCGCGGGAAAGCCCGCGCTATGTGTGGAGGGTAACGGGCGTTGGTATCCCCTGCGAGGGGCTGATGGCCGGTGCATGGACCTCCCGGCGGTGATTGCCCCGGGGCCAACGCTGACCGATGCCGCCCGCCGGGCGCTGGCGAATACCCCTGTGGAGGATATCCGGTGGCTGCCCGCCGTGCCGCCCGGCGGCAAGATCATCTGCGTGGGCACCAACTACAAAAAGCACCTGGAGGAGGTGGGCCTGCCGCTGCCCCGGGAGCCGGTGCTGTTTTCCAAGTTTTCAAACGCCTTGGCCGCGCACGGGCAGACCATCCATTTGCCGGCAATCGCCCGCCAGTGCGACTACGAGGCCGAGCTGGCGCTGGTGATAGGCGCAGGCGGCCGGGATATTGCCCGGCAGGACGCGCTGGCGCATGTGTTCGCCATCACCTGCGCCAACGACCTGTCGGCCAGGGATTTGCAGTTCCGCTCCAGCCAGTGGCTGCTGGGCAAAACGCCGGACGGCTTTTGCCCCATCGGCCCGGCGCTGCGCGTGATGGACGGGGTAGACCCCGACAGCCTGGCCATCGGCCTGCGCCTCAACGGCCAGCCGCGCCAGCAGGCCACCACCGCCGACATGATATTTGACTGCGCGCAGCTGATCGCCTACATCTCTCAGGCCATCACGCTGGAGGCGGGCGACGTGATCCTCACCGGCACGCCGGAGGGCGTCATTCAGGGCTACCCCGAGGACCGGCGCCGCTGGCTGCAGGCGGGCGACACGGTGGAGGTGACCATCCAGGGGCTGCCCGCGCTGCAAAACACCATCGGGTAAGCCATGGGATAGCATAAGGGGATTGCCGGTCATCATCGGCAATCCCCTTTGCTGTCGTATGGCAGTCCACCGCTACGGGTTGTTAACCGCCGCGATGAAGGCCAGCTCCCCATTTCGGGCATAGATGGCCATCAGGTAGGGGCGGGTGAGGTGCATGTCCACCACCACGGGCTTTTCCATGGGCGCGGACATGGCCACATCGATCACGGTGACCGAGGCGGCCTTGACCTCCACCTCATCGAGCAAAATGCGGTTGGCCTGCCTCACCTGGCTGACGGCCGCCTGCACCGGCGACACGCCGGACAGGTCGGCGCCCTCAAACAGGCTGCCCAGCCCCAGGGCCTTGAGCAGGTCGTTCATTTGGATGGCGTTTTCGATGTCCACCCGCGGCACCTGCCAGGACAGGGTGGCCTGCTCGGTCCGGCCACCAAAGAGCGCCTCGGCCAGCCGGGCGGGATCGCCCGCCAGATCGGCCGGGGATGTCCCTGCATCGGGCAGGATAAAACTCACCCGGCCGCCGCCTGCGAGCGCCAGGTCGGCCCGCAGAAAGCCATCGCCCCGGGCATAGGCTGCATCCGAATCAACCCGCCGCATGTAGGGGACATCGGGCTTGTCCTGCCCATCCGCCAGGTGAAAGGCACCCGGCTCCGTCCAGGCCTTGTCAAAGGGGATGCGCCATTTGTCCGCAAAATACAGGGTGTTGATCAGCACCATCACATCGGCGGGCGAGGGCCGGACGTCCATCTGAATCAGGCCCTCGGTCTTTTTGCTGATCCAGCTGCTGATGCGCCCGGGCAGCGCGGGGTCGGCAAAGTCCTCGCTGAAGGCCTCTGCGTGGTGCCCCCGGGTGAGCGCCCGGATGTAGGCCTCCTTGAGCGGGATATCCCTGTTCATCCACAGCGCGTTGGCGGGAATCAGGCGGGAAATATCGCCGTCGTGGTAGATGCTGTCCCACATGCTGGTCATGTCCTGCCCCAGGGGGGTGTCTTCCGCGCCTGCCAGCACGGTTTGCAGATCGCTGAGCGTCTGCCCGGCGGCGCCCTCGGCCAGCATGCCCAGCGCCAGATACAGGCTCATGGGCGAGAGAATCTGATTGTCAGCCTCCGCCTTTTTCAGGTATTCGCTGGCGAGCTTCAGGCTGTAGGCCCGGTAGTGCGCCTGCAAATCAGGCTGCGGCGGGAGGGTGGCGGGTGTCAGGGCAAGCGCCGTGCCTTGCAGGCTCAGCAAAGCGGCCAGCATCAGCGACAGGGATTTGACAGCATGTTTCATGGCTTTTACTCTCCTTTGCGCGGGCGGGTTGCGGGTATCGCCATTGAGACGCGCCCGGGGCGCAAAAGGTTCCATGCCTCAGCGCTTCCGGTCAACCCTCCTGTGCCAGCTGGTAAAAACTCAGGCCGTGGCCGTCCGGGTCGCGCAGGTCAAAGTAGCGAATCACGCCGGGCACCTCGGTGATCTCCTCGGCGGGAATGCCCAGCTTTTTCACCCGCTTGTGGGCGCGTTCAATGTCCTGGACGCCGAAGCGCAGCGCGGCATCTGATTCGATGCCCTTGCCCTCGTACAATTGCAGCCAGACCGGCCCGATCTCCATCTCCAGCACGCCGTCCACGGGCGAGATGGCCTCCTTGATGTCAAACAGCTCCTTGTACCAGCGGGCCGCGCGCTCCAGATCCTGCACCGACAGCCCCACCGTGATGCTGGTGATTTTCATGTTGTCCCTCCCCGCGGCAAGCCGCGATTTTCATCCTGTTTCCGATATTTAATTATACCCCTGTCAAGGCGCTGTTGCACACAAAGCAATGAGGCTTCCGGTGCACGGAAGCCCCATTGCTGATCACCGCCTGTATCAGGCGTACGCCTGCGACCATCCGCCCAGCGCCGCGTCCAGCACCCGCAGCCTGTCCCCGCCGGCTTGAAAGCGCACGATGTCCGCCGCTTCGCCCACGCGCCAGGGGCCGGTGGGCACATCCAGCTTGAGCGCCCTGACCGGGTGGTCGGTGACCAGCGCAACAGCCTGCACCATGGTGCAGCCCGCTGCCCGGATGAAGAAGGGCAGGCAGGTATCCAGCAGGTGGCCGGCACCGGCCAGGTACTCGGTGCCCGCCAGGCCCAGGTGGCCGTCCGGGTGCACCTCCACCTTGATATCGCCCCAGTGGTACAGCCCGGGCTTGAGCCCGCCCAGCGAGCCCACGTCACTCACCAGCACGATGCGCTCCAGCCCCTTGGCCCGGGCGATGGAGGTCAGCGCCGGGGCCGGCAGGTGAAAGCCATCGGCAATCAACCCGGCCCACAACCTGTCTTCCGCCATCTGGGACCACAGGTGATTTTTGAGCCGGGGCAGCATGCCCGGGCTGCCGTTGCCCAGGTGGGTGCTCATGGTGGCGCCCGCCTCCACCGCGGCGCGCAGCTGCCCGTCATCGGGCAGGCAATGCCCCAGCGATACGGTGATGCCCATGTCGACTGCCTGGCGGATGAAGGGCACGGCCCCCGGCCGCTCGGGCGCCACCGTGACCAGGCGGATCAGCCCACCGGCGGCCTCCTGCCAGCGCTTGAGCTCCTCGATATCCGGGTCGCGCACATGCTTTGCGTCGTGCGCGCCGCGCGCGCCGTCCAGCTCGGAGATGTAGGGCCCCTCCAGATGCACGCCGGGGATGGCGGCCCGCAGGTGCTCGTCCTCCTCCCGCGCCCGGCGGATGAGCGCCAGGTTGGCCCGGGTGGTCTCATAGCCGCCGGTAATCAGCGTGGGGATGTGGCGCAGCGTGCCGCTTTCGGCCAGCCACCCCACCAACGAGCCGATCTCCTCCACGGTCAGCTGCTTGCCGCTGTAATCCACGCCCCGGTAGCCGTTGACCTGGGCGTCGATGAAGCCGCGGCTGAGGTACGCTGCCTGTTCCCCATCCTGGGGGACGGGCGCGTCCTCGATGGCGGCGATCAGCCCGCCCTCCACCGTGATGCGGCGATGTTTGCCGCTGTATACATCCAGACCCACAAACTCCATGATGTTCCCTCCGTTATTGGCAATTATTGAATCAGCCACCGCAGCGCCTTTTCCAGCCGCGGCACGATGTCCACGAAATGATTGCCGGGGTTCATTTCCAGCACCGTCTGTGCGCCCAGCAGGCGCAGGTGCTCCTCGGCCTGCTGCGTGAGCATGTCCACCCGGCTGAGCACGGGGTTTCGCCCCGCGGCCTCCTGATCGCCCAGCGAGAAGTATGCCTTCACCGGCAGGGCCGTCAATGGGCTTTTTTGCATATAGTCCACAAAGCCATCATACCACAGCGAGCCGCTGACCGAGGCCACCCGCAGAAATAAATCCGTGCGGTAGGGCGCGTACAGCGAAAACAGCCCGGCCAGCGAGTAGCCGCACAGCCCCCGCCAGGCGGGCGTGAGGCCCAGCTGCTGCTCGATGGCCGGCACAATGCCCTGGCTGAGGCGCTGCATGTATTTATCCGCCTCGCCGGGGTAACTGTCCTGCCCCGCGAAGGGGCTGGGCGCGGGCCAGGGCGTCAGGTCGCGGAACCAATCCGTGCCGCCGATCGTGGCCAGGTGCACGCCCGCGCCAGCCAGCGCCCGGGCCAGGATGACGCCGGTGGCCTCCTCGGCCAGCACATACACCAGCGGCGCCGCCGGGTCCTCCGTCAGCGAGTAGACGCTGTAATCCACGCCCTCATGGGCCACGCTGTGCCAGGCATAATCGGCCATATGGTTCCTTTCGAATAATTGAAATCCGGCCGCACGGATCAGGTGCGGCCGGAAGTGGAATCAGTGCTGCAGGAAGGTGCCCCTTTGCAGCTCATCAAAGGCGCGGTTAAGCTCCTCGCGCGTATTCATCACGATGGGGCCGCCCCAGGAGATGGGCTCCTTCAGCGGCTTGGCCGCGTAGTAGATCACCCGCGCGTCCGTGCCCTGGGGGGCCTGCATGGTCACCTTGTCGCCCTCGCCAAACAGCACGGCCGTCTTTTCCTTGATGTTGCGGCCATCAATCAGCGCCTCGCCCAAAATGGTGAACACAAATACGTTCTCCGCCGGGTCATTGCTCAGCTCAATGGAAGCGCCTGCGGGCAGCGTGATGTCGTACAGGGTGGCCTGCACATGGCGGGGGCGGGCGCCGTGGCTGCCCTTGTACTCGCCCGAGATCACGCGCACGGTGACCTCGCCCTCCTGCACGGCGGGCACCATCTCCTGGGTGATGTCGTAGTACTGCGGCGGGGTCATCTTATCCTGGCTGGGCAGGTTGAGCCACAGCTGGAAGCCCAGCATGCGCGGCGTTTCCTTGGGCATCTCCTGGTGCAGAATGCCGCCGCCGGCCGTCATCCACTGGGCCTGGCCGGAGGAAATGGTGCCCTTGTTGCCCAGGCTGTCCTCGTGGTCGATGCGGCCCTCGATGAGGTAGGTGATGGTCTCGATGCCGCGGTGGGGGTGCATGGGGAAGCCGCGCACATAGTCGTCCGGGTTGAGGGAGTCAAAGCTGTCCAGCATGAGGAAGGGGTCAAAGGCCTCCACGTCGCTGCGGCCCAGCACGCGCGTCAGGCGCACGCCCGCGCCGTCCACGGCGGCCACGCCCTGCACGGTGTTGATGATCTTTCTTTGCATATTGTATCCTTTCAAATCGATGGTCAGCAAATATACTGCTGAGTGTATTATACCCTATTTTTCCTCAAGCAGTTCCCTGGCCTTGCGAGCGATGACGATCTCCTCGTTGGTGGCCACGATGTACACGCGCACGGCGGCATCCGGGGCGGAGATCAGGCTGTCCTGCGGGGAGTCCGCGTTGATTGCCGCATCCAGGTGTATGCCCAGGAACCCAAGACCCTCCAGCGCCTTTTGCCGCACCAGCGCGCTGCGCTGGCCGATGCCGCCGGTAAAGGCCACTGCGTCCAGCCCGCCCAGCGCCGCGGCAAAGGCGCCGATGTGCTTTTTGATCTGGTAGCAGAAGGCATCAATGGCGGTGGCCGCCTGCGCGTTGCCGCCCTCGGCCGCGGCGGCAATCTCTCGCATATCGGCTGACAGCCCGCCCGACAGCCCGAACAGGCCGCTCTGGCGGGCGTAGATGTCCTTGATGGTATCCAGGCTGTAGCCCAGGCTTTCGTGCAGGTAGAAGGTGATATAGGGGTCGATATCGCCGATGCGGTTGTTGTGGGGCAGGCCCGTCTGCATGGACAGGCCGATGGTGGTATCCACACCCCGGCCATCCCGCACCGCCGCCATGGAGGACGAGCCGCCCAGGTGGCAACTGACCAGCCGCAGGTCGTCCCGCCCCTCCCGCGCGGCCACCCAGCCGCTGACATACTCGTGCGATGCGCCGTGCGCGCCGCAGCGCCGCAGGCCGCGGGCGCTCAGTTCGGCCGGCAGGGGGTATAGGTAGGCCTCCGGCGGCATATCCTGAAAGAAGCCCGTCTCAAAGCTGCCCACCAGCGGCACGCCGGGCATCACCCGGCGAAACTGGCGGATGGCCGCCACATAGGGCGGGTTGTGCGCGGGCAGCAGGGCATACAGGGCCTCCATGCCGCCCAGCACCTCCTCGGTGAGGCGCTGCACGCCGGTATAGCCCAGCGCCGCCACCACCTTGAAGGCAACGCAGCCGGGCATCACGCCCGCCGGCAGCACGCCTGAAGTACTCAAAAAGTCCAGCATCTGCCCGATGGCGGTGGCGTAGTCGGGCGCGGGGTCCTCGCGGCGCGCCTGCGCGCCGCTGGCCGCGCGGTGGCCGCTGCTGCCCCAGTCTCGCCCCACCCCCTCAAAGTGGCCAAAGGCCAGCTCCTCTTCCCATTCCCCCAGCCTGTACAGCCGGTATTTGAGCGAGGTGCTGCCCACATTGCAGGAAAGAATCAGCATGGCACGTTCTCCTTTTAGTCGTAATTCGGAATGCGGAATTCGGAATGCGCAATTAGGGTGACCTGAAATGCCCTCGGTTATCCTGAGCGTACATTGGCACTGACAAGAGAAACCGAATGACTTCGATGTTGCCCTTTACATCATTATTCCGAATTCCGCATTCCCAATTCCGAATTACTTCTTCTCCTCACCCTTATATGTCCACCCCTCATCCCCATGGTACACCATCAGCCGGCTCATGCCGCCATCCACCACCAGCGTCTGCCCGGTGATGAAGTTGGCCTGGGGCGAGCACAGGTACAGCGCGGCCTGGGCGATATCCTCCGGCGTGCCCACCCGGCCCGCGGGGTGCTGGGCGGCATCCGGGCCGGCAAAGGCCCCGCCCGTGGTATCTATCCAGCCGGGGGCGATGGCGTTCACCCGCACCCGGCCCCGCAGGGACACGGCCAGCGCGTGGGTCAGCGCCGTCAGGCCGCCCTTGGCGGCGCTGTAGCTCTCCGTGCCCGCCTGGGATTGGAAGGCCCGGGTGGAGGTGATGTTGACCACGCCGGCCCCGGGCGCGAAGTGCGGCGACAGCAGCCGGGTGAGGTAATAGGGCGCGGCCACGCCCACCCGCTGCGCCTGCAAAAAATCTTCCCACCCGCAGTCGGACAGGCCGCCCTCGCTGCGCATGGCGTTGTTGATCAGCGCGTGGATGGTGCCGTAGCGCGCCGCGCACGCCGCGGCAAACTCCTCCAGCACAGCCGGGTCGCCAATATCGCCCTGCATGAAGAAATCACAAGGCGCGTCGGATGGTTCTTTGTCTATGCCCGCCACCAACCAGCCCGCGGCGTGAAAGGTCTGGGCAATGGCTCGGCCGATGCCGTGGGAGGGGCCGGTGAGGAGGACACTTTTTTCTTCTGTTTTTGTGCGCATCATTCGTTATGCTCGACTTTCAGGCACAAAGCCGATTTATACTAAACGAAAACTTTAACGCAAGGATGGACGCGGGGTTTTTTCGGCTGCGTGAAGCCGAAGGAGGGAGGCGTAGCGGCGCTACGCTGACCGAGAGAGGCAATGCGCAGGCGGAAAAAGACAAGGCCCATCAAAGCGTTGAGGTTTGAGTTTAGTATGACATGCGAAGTATACAAAAGTTTGCCCGGTTGCGTCAAACAATTGGTTAGTATGCGCCGCAACGGGTATCGAAAATCGAATTGCCTGCGCATCACCCAGCCTCCGCAATATGGTATAATCACATCAAGACATCAAAATGCCCACAGGAGGTCCCCATGCCCCGCAAACGCCGTCAACTCTACAAACTGCGCTACAAGCAGGTGCCCGGCATCGTGGTCGTCGCCGCCATGTTCATGGTGGTGGCGGTGTTCAGCGTGATCAACAACAACCTGAACCGCGGCATTGATGAACTGCGCGGCATGGTGGAGGAGGGCAGCTACCTGGTGAGCATGAAGCAAAAAGAGGTATCGGACCTGGCGAGCAAGCTGGAGCTGGCCGCGACCGACGACTTTATCGCCAACGAGGCGCGCACCCAGTACGGGTACCTGGCGCCGGGGGAAATCCGCTTTGTGGTGACCAACCCGGAGGTGCTCTGGGGCACGGAGGCGGCGCCCACCCGCGCGCCTGCAGCGCCATGAGCATCAAGCGCATGGGCGTGATCGCCATCGGCTCAAACTCCGTCAGGATGCTGACGGCCAACCTGGATGCCGCCCTCTCCCAGCCTGTGCGCGGGCGGGAGGAGACGGCGCTCTTTTTGTCGATGGATGACAAGCAGCGCTTCAGCGAGGCGGGGATGGACCGCACCGCCCGGGCGGTGAGCAAGCTGCACTATGAGGCGCGCCAGGCCGGCGCGCAGGAGATCCGCCTGGTGGCCACCAGCGCCATGCGCGACGCGCAAAACCGCACGGAGCTGGACTTTTACATCGCGGCGCTGGCCCCGATTTTGGTCAACCGCATCATATCGGGAGAGGAGGAGGCGCAGCTGAGCTTCCTCGGGGCATGCTGCGTGCCGCCCCAGCAGGGGGCGCAGGGCATGATTGACATCGGCGGCGGCTCCACCGAGGTGGCCGTGGGCGACTGCCAGCAGGGCCTGCGCTTCGTGCGCAGCATGCAGCTGGGCGCCAGCCGCCTGCTGCAGTGCCAGCCGGTGGACGGCGAGGAGGGGCTGAAAGCCGCCCTCGCCATCGCCCGGGACACCGTGGCCCAGGGCCTCAGCCAGGGCGTGCCCGCCCCGCAGGGCTGGGCGCTGGTGGGCGGCACGGGCAACACGCTGGTCAACATGGTGGCCCGGCGCCCCTACGACAAGCCGGTCACGGAGGATTACCCCCTCACGCTGGATGAGGTACGCGAATGGCTGGACCGGCTGGCCGGCATGACCGCGGAAGAGCGGGCGCGCCTGGCCGGCATGCCGCCCACCCGGGTGCATATCATGCCCACCGGGCTGGTCATCCTGCGCACGGTGATGGAGCAGCTGGGCATCGACCGGCTGCGGGTCACCCAGCGCACCAACCTGGACGGCTACCTGTACCGCCTGGTTGCCGCCCCGCAGGAGGACCACGATGCCTGACTGGACGCCCAAGCAGTTAGCCGCCATTCAGGCGCGCAACCGCAGCATTCTGGTAAGCGCGGCAGCCGGGTCGGGCAAGACCACCGTGCTGATTGAGCGGGTGATGAGCCTGCTGCGCGCGGGCGCCCAGATCGACCGCATGCTGGTGGTCACCTTTACCCGCGCCGCGGCCAGCGAGATGCGCGAGCGCCTGCAAAAGGCGCTGACCCGCGAGGCAAGGCAGGACCGCGCCCTCAAAAAGCAGCGCGACCTGCTGGGCAGCGCGGACATCAGCACGCTGCACCAGTTCTGCATCAAGATCATCCGCCAGCACTTTCAGGCGGTGGAGGCAGACCCCATGGGCCGCGTGGGCGATGAGGGGCTGCTCAAAAGCCTGCTGGACCGCGCCGTAGAGGAGGAGATGGAGCTGCTGTACGCCGCCCCGGACCCGGACGGCCAGCAGCTGATCGACCAGTACAGGGATATGCAGATTGACGACATGCTGCGCCGGCTGTACACCTTTTTACGCTCTCAGGAAGCGCCCTGGGCGTGGATGGAGGGGCACCTGGCGCAGATGGACGCCGCCGACCCCACGCAGCAGGCCTGGTACCGCTACGCGCTGCAGGCCGCCCTGGGCGAGGCCCGCGCCGCCGCCGCGCTGGCCCAACAGTGCATCGCCCTGGCCGAGCGGGCGGACGGCCCCGCGCGCTACCTGCGCAACGCCCAGGCCGACCTGGAGGCAGCGCAGGCCGTGGCCGGGCAGCTGGAGCAAAACGGCAGCCTGCCGGCGGACTGGTCGCCGCAGCTGACGCGGCTGTCCACCGCCAAGGCACCGCCGCAGGAGGACCCTGCGCTGCGCGAGCAGTTTAAGGCGCTGCGCGACGCGCTGAAGGACCACCTGAAGGCCGCCTTTGACGCCCTGCCCCGGGGCGACGCGGCGCTGGAAAAGGCGCTGGGCGACATCGCCTGGACGCTGCCGGCGCTGCGCGCGCTGGCCCGGTTGACCCGCCGGGTGGACGAGCACTACGGCCGGCTCAAGGCCGCGCGCCAACTGTGGGACTACCCGGACCTGGAGCAGCTGGCCCTGGCCTGCCTGAATGACCCCCATGTGCGCTACCAGGTACACCGGCAGTACGACGCCCTGTTTGTGGATGAATACCAGGACATCTCCCGCATCCAGGAGGCCATCATCCGCCGGCTGCACGGCGACGATGCCACGCTGTTCATGGTGGGCGATGTGAAGCAAAGCATCTACCGCTTCCGCCTGGCCGACCCCGGGCTGTTCTTGCAAAAGTACGATGCCTTTGATCCGGCGCCCGACGCGCCCGAGCGCGTGATTACCTTAAGCCAGAACTTCCGCTCGCGGGACAACATTTTGCAGGCGGTCAACCATGTGTTTGAGCACACGCTGCGCGGCGGCGGGCTGGAGATCGACTACGATACCGAGGCCCAGCTGTACCCCGGCACCCACAGCCAGCACGACCCGGCGGTGGAGCTGCACCTGATTATGCCCCCGGGCGAGGATGAGGAGCAGGACGAGAACGGCGAGCAGCTGGCCGGCACCGAGCGGGAGGCCGTGCTGATCGCCGAGCGCATGGCTGCCCTGCGTGGCACCTTGATCAAGGAAAAGGACGGGCAGCGCGCCCTCAGCTGGCGGGACATGGTGATTTTGCTGCGCAGCGCCTCCGGCCGGGCCGAGCGCATGGCGCAGGTGCTGCGCGCGCGGGGCATCCCGGTGTATTCGGATGCGGACAGCCAGTTCTTTGACGTGATTGAGGTGGTGGACGCCCTCAACCTGCTGCATGTGCTGGACAACCCGCTGGATGACGAGCGCCTGCTGGGCGTGCTGGCAGCACCGCCCTTTGAGTACACGCCGGACGAGCTGGCCGCCGTGCGCCTGACCCACCCGGACCGCCGGGCCCCCTTTCACCGCGCCTTCTTCGCGCTGGCGGACAGCGACCCCCGCGCCGCGCAGGTGCTGGAGCAGCTGGCGCGCTGGCGCTTTCAATGCGAAAACATGCCGCTGGAGGCCTTTATCCGCAGCGTGCTGCGCGAATCCGGCCTGTACGCACGCGCCGGGGCCAAGCCCCAGGGCGAGCTGCGCCGCGCCAACCTGCGCCTGTTGTGCGAGCGCGCCGGCCCCAACCCCGAGCCGCAGACGCTGCACGGCTTTTTGAGCCGGGTGACCGAGGCCCGCCGGCAGGATACCACCCGCGCCGCCGCCACCTTGGGCGCGGGCGAGGATGTGGTGCGCATCATGACCATCCACAAGTCCAAGGGGCTGGAGTTTCCCGTGGTGTTTTTGCCCGATCTGGCGCGGCGCTTCCGCCTGGGCAGCCAGGGCGAGCTGCTGCTGATGGATGCCGCGCTGGGCCCTGCCCTCAAGTTAGTGGACCGGGAGCGCAGCATGACCTACCACACGCTGCCCGGCCGCAGCATATTGATGAAGATGGACCGCGAGACCCGCAGCGAGGAGGCGCGGCTGCTATACGTGGCCATGACCCGCGCGCGGGAGCGGCTGATCATGCTCTCCGCCCCCGGACGGCCGGACAGCGAGCGCAAGCGCTGGGCCATGGCGGCCAGCGCCTCGGACGCGGCCCATGCCGCCAGCATGCTCGAGTGGGTGGGCGGCAGCCTGTGGCCGGCGCTGGACAGCGGGCTGGATGCCCTGTGGACATCGCCTAACGGCAGCCGCTGGCAGGTACAGTACCGCAGCGCGGCCACGCTTGGCGCGGGGGCCACACAGGGGCAGCAGCCCCATGTCAGCCTGTCGCAACAGCAGCCCAGCCCCCGTATCCGCGAGATGCTGGCGCCGCTGCCGGCCTACCCCGGCCACCCGCTCAAGCTGTCGGTGACGCAGCTGATTCAGCAATCCCCCGACCCCATCGAGGAAACCGCGCCTGTCAAGCGCCTGGCCTTTGACCAGCCCCCCCAGACGCTGCCCGACTTTGAGGAGCTGCGCGCCCGCCGCGCCCTGGGCGTGCAGCGGGGCGTGGCCACCCACCGGGCCATGGGCAGCCTGGCGCTGGACAGCCTGCGCGGCCGGCACGGCCCGGCGCTGTACGATGCGCTGGTGGGGGAGCTGCTGCGTCTGGAGATGGCCGGCGTGCTGCTGCCCCAGGAGCGGGAGGCCGTGGATGTGGAGGCGCTTTGCGCCTTCTACGGCAGCCCGCTGGGCCAGCGCCTGCTGGCCGCCCGCACCGTGCACCGGGAGTGGCCCTTCAGCCTGATGGCGGAGGAGCAACTGATCCTCCAGGGCGTGCTGGACTGCTGCTTTGAGGAGGATGAGGCCTGGGTGGTCATCGACTACAAGACCGACCGGGCCGACCCCGCGCAGACCGCCCTGCGCTACCGCGACCAGCTGCGCTGGTACATGCGCGCGCTGCGCGACATCACGGGCATGCCCGTGCGCGAGGGCTGCCTGTACCTGATTCGCCACCGGCTGTTCATCCCCATTGAGGAGAGGGAGCCTATTCGCTACACACCAAGGGAGGGCAGCGCATGACGCTGGGCATACTGGGCGGCACGTTTGACCCCATTCACCAGGGGCACCTGGTCATCGCCCGGGCGGCGCTGGATGAGCTGGCGCTGGACCGCGTTCTGTTTTTGCCCGATGGCGACCCGCCCCACAAGCAGCCCAATGTGAGCAAGCAGGACCGCCTCATCATGACGCAGCTGGCCTGCGCGGACGAGCCGCGCTACCGGGTGTCGGACATGGAGCTGCGCCGCAGGGGCCGCACCTACACCGTGGACACCTTGGTGGAGCTGACGGCCCGCGGGGAAAAGGACCTGGTGTACCTGGTGGGCTCGGACACGCTGGCGCTGTTTCCCACCTGGCGCACGGCGCACCGCGTAGCCCAGCTGTGCCGCATGGCCGTGGTGCTGCGCCCGGGGGACGACCGGGCGCAAGTGGCCCGCGTACAGCAGCTGCTGCTGGCAGACTACGGTCTGGAAAGCCGGCTGCTGCACACGGTGGGCCTGGATATCTCCTCCAGCATGGTGCGGCAGGCCATCACCCAGGGGCAGGCCATTGACGGCCTGGTGCCCGCCCCGGTGGCCGCCTACATTGCCCAGAATGGGCTGTACACAAGCGGCAGTTTATAGCGCGTCAAAGAAGTGCCTACGGCACTTTCTTCGACACGGGTGGAACGATGGGCCCTCCGCCTCTCACTTCGTTCCCGGGCGGCGGAGGGCAAGGAAACCCTTGGCTGCGCCAAGGCTTGCGGCCTGGCCGCGCATGTCGCCCAGGCCGATTGAAGGCAGGAGGGCCTCGGCCCTCCTGCACCTCCCATAGGTTTTCCAGTCCAAGTTTTGTCCCTTGACATTTGTTAAGGCTGTCCCTTAAAATGAAGGCGTCCGGCAGACATGCGGCCGATGGCTGCATGTGCTTGCTGTTTTGATACACTACCGGGCTTTTGAATGGGTTGACCGCTTGACGCGGCGCCTTTCCGCATACAGTTTGCTCTGACACGCAAGGGACTGTCTGATCGTTAGCTTTATCGTGTTGAAAACCAGCGAGCCGCCGTATGGAAGCATCCGTGCGGCTTTTTGCGTTGGACATTGAAAACAACAAATAGACCCGGATAAAAGAATTTGCCGAGAAGGAGGAACTTATGCCAGTCATCGCCGTCATCCTGATTGCGCTGGCCACCTGCGCCGCAGGCGTGGGCGCCGGCTTTATGTACCGCAAGCAAGTGACAGAACAAAAGATCGGCCGCGCCGAACAATATGCCAACGACCTGCTCAACGATGCCACCCGCAAGGCCGAAGAACAACGCAAGGAAAAAATCCTGGAAGCCAAGGAAGAGGTGCTTCGCCTCAAGACCGACCTGGACCGTGAAATCCACGACCGCCGGGCCGAGCAGCAGCGCAGCGAGCGCCGCTTGGCCCAGCGCGAGGAGACTTTGGACAAAAAGATGGACAACCTGGAGAAGCGCGAGGAGCGCATCAACCAGAAATCCGAGGAGATTCAGGCCGCGCTGGACGAGGCCGAGCGCCTGAAGAACATGCAGAGCACGGAGCTGGAGCGCATCGCCGGCATCACCGCCGATGAGGCCACCCAGATCATCATCAGCCGCGTGCAGAAGGAAGCCTACCACGACGCCGCCGCCTTTGTGCGCGACATTGAGCTCAAGGCCCGCGAGGAGGGCGACAAGAAGGCCCGCAACATCATCGCCATGGCCATCCAGCGCTGCGCCAGCGACCATGTGGCCGAGAGCACCGTATCGGTCATCAACCTGCCCAACGATGACATGAAGGGCCGCATTATCGGCCGCGAGGGCCGCAACATCCGCGCGCTGGAGACAGCCACCGGCGTGGACCTCATCATCGACGATACCCCCGAGGCCATCATCGTATCGGCCTTTGACCCCATCCGCCGCGAGATTGCCCGCCTGGCCATTGAAAAGCTGCTGCAGGACGGCCGCATCCACCCCGCCCGCATTGAGGAGATGGTGGAAAAGGCCAAGCGCGACGTGGACGAGGCCGTCAAGGAGGCCGGCGAGCAGGCCGTCTTTGAAACAGGCCAGCACGGCCTGCACCCCGAGATCGTGCGCCTGCTGGGCCGCATGAAGTACCGCACCAGCTATGGGCAGAACGTGCTCAAGCACTCCATCGAGGTGAGCCACCTGGCCGGCCTGATGGCTGCCGAGGTGGGCGGCGATGTGCAGATTGCCAAGCGCGCCGGCCTGCTGCACGACCTGGGCAAGGCCGTGGACCATGAGCAGGAGGGCACCCACGTGTCCCTGGGCGCCGAGCTTGCCCGCAAGTACCGCGAGCACCCGGACGTCATCCACGCCATTTTGGCCCACCACAACGACGTAGACCCAACCACTGTGGAGGCCGTGCTCGTGCAGGCCGCCGACGCCATCAGCGCCGCGCGCCCGGGCGCCCGCCGCGAATCGCTGGAGAACTACATCAAGCGCCTGACCAAGTTAGAGGAGATTGCCAACTCCTTCCAGGGCGTGGAAAAGACCTACGCCATCCAGTCCGGCCGCGAGGTGCGCATTCTGGTCAAGCCCGACGACGTGAACGACGACGGCACCCGCATCCTGGCCAAGGAAGTGGCCAAGCGC